>OCAO01000013.1_pt1 | contig 197765 bp, 186 predicted proteins | sample 1477151 | NCBI WGS metagenome assembly OCAO01 (sample SAMEA2580298, study PRJEB22360) | human gut metagenome | biome: human gut; feature: human-associated habitat; material: faeces | place: Denmark | collected 2008/2010 | reverse complement strand
TCGTCACGATGGCCGCGGTGCCGGGGCCTGTCATGACGGCAGCTGCCATTCCACCTGTATACAGTATCCAGCACTCTGCGAAAGCGAGATACAGCCACATGGTGACCGCAACCGTCCTCTTCTGCGCCTGTCCGGAAAATGAGGCGGCAAGGCCGCTGTTCTTTGCCATGGGAAAGGTCACCACAGCAAGTCCGGAAAGCGCCCTCGTGATCACAAAGCTCCCGCCGTAGGCCGTCAGGATCACCGGCTTCATTTCCCCGAAAAACGCCGTATAGAGAAGCAGATAAACACCGCAGCCGATGATGGCAAACGCCCCTGTATGAGGGTCTTTTAAAATCTCCAGTTTTTTTTCAGCCGGCGCGTGCGAGGCTCTGGCATCCGTGACGTCGAGAAACCCATCCATATGAATTCCCCCCGTAACCATAAGAGGTACAAGAACGGGAAAGATTCTGGCCATCCAGTCCAGCTTCAGGGCCGTAAGCACCAGAACAGAACCGTATGTGATGGCGCCGATCACCACACCGATTAAAGGGAAGAAGCACATGGCGTATTTCATCCGCTCCTTCGTCCAGGCCACTGTGGGCATGGGAATTCTGGAGTACATGGAAAACGCGATTGCGAGGCTGCAAAACAGATTCATTGTTCATTTCCTCCCATTATAAAAATTATCTCTATTATCATACAACAAAACGGGGAATTCGTACAGAGAGCAGATATATTTTAAGAAAATTCTGGAATAATTTTTGAATGTGAATCCTCATCAGAGGGATGAAAAAAGGCCGGGGAGCTGCTGCGGAAAGACAGGCAGTACCTGCTTCCATACCGGGCTCTTTATATGCCCGGAGGGCCCCCCGGCCCGTCTTCGTCATTATTTGTGCTTTGTCCTGATTTCTTTTAAATAATTATAAACAGTAAAGTTTGTCACGCCCAGACACTCCGCCACGTACTCCACGGAGCCTTTCACATCGAAGACCCCTTTGCGCTCCAGATCATCCACCAGAGCCAGCTTGTCTTCCTTCTGCATGTAGGCCACCGGCTTATTCATAAGCGCCAGTTCGCTTCCGACCATCGCTTCCATAACCTCGGAAATATCCTGTGCGAACATTTCCTTTGGAACTTCATGCTCCTCACTCTTAAACTCCACCAGCCGCTCGAGCAGCCGGTTGGCCACCATAAAATCGGTCAGATCCTGGTTGATACAGAGCGAACCAATGATTTTTCCGTCATTGTCTCTGATGAAGATGGTCGAGGAACGCAGTACCCGGCCGTCAGGCATAACATTTTTGTAATTGATGCTGTCTTTTGCCTCATCCCCGTACTCTCTCAGCAATTGAATCAGATAATTCGTAGCCGGTCCCCCAATCTTTCTGTGGGTGATACATCCTTCTATTCCGACAATGGAGCTTTCCACATGACTTAAGTCATGCAGAATCACCTCATACCTGTCACCGAGCATCTGATGGATGCTCCTTAACATTGTTTGAATTACCTGAAGATTTTCGTGCATCATAAACTCTCCGTTTTTCTTATTTTTTTTCTTCCAGAAACATTTTTAATCCTGTTTCCAGCCGGTTTAAGCCTTCTTCCAGAATCTCGCGGCTGGTGGCAAAACAGATTCTCATGGCGCCTTCCGATCCCGGACCGAAGAACGTTTCTCCTCCCGGAACCAGCGCAAGGCCCGCATGTTCAATCAGATAATCGGTAAACTGGGCGGAAGGTACTCCCAGACCGCTGATATCCACATAGAGCAGATACGTAGCCTGCGGCTTATGGCAGCTGATGACCGGCATGCTGTTAATTCTCTCCACCGCATAATCCCGGTTCTTTACCAGATGGCTGATAAATTCATCTACCCAGTAGTAGCACTCCTTTAAGCATGTAATTCCTGCAATCTGAGAGACAGAGGCGATACCGCCCGCCGTCGTCATCACCGCAGACTTCTCTACAAGACGCTCAAACACCGCTTTGTCGGTGCAGTAGATCATTCCTGCCCGAAGTCCGGCTATCCCGAAGCTCTTGGAGAATCCGAATACGCTCATGACGCGTCCCGTCCGCTCTTCTCCGAGAGAGAGAATGCTCAGAAACTCCTGTTCCGGATATACAATATCAGACCAGATCTCATCATTCATGATGTACAGATCGTATTTCTCACAGAGGCTCATGATATGCTCCAAATCCTCCGGGCGGTACAGAACGCCATATGGATTGTGAGGATTACACAGCCCGATCATCTTCGTCTTCGGCGTAATATAACGTTCCAGTTCACTTAAGTCGATATAGCCGTCTTTCAGCTTTGCCGGGAACAGGACGGGCACGCCGCCTGCCGCAAGGCAGGACTCCTTAAACAGGTAATCCACCGGGTCAAATACGATCATTTCATCGCCTGGTTTTAAATATGTCTCAGCGATAATATACATCCCTCTGGCCGCACTGTCAATCGGAAGGATACAATCCTGGCTGATTTTCTCGTGCTTCCGCTCCCACAGCGCTCTGGAGGCCGCCTCCATAAACTCCGGATATCCCATCTTCGGTGTGTAGGAAAAATAGCCGTTGTCGACGTAATCCCGGAGCGCCTTCCGAATCTCCGGCGCCACCGGATAATCGGGATCGGCAGCAGTCAACGGAATGGTTCCCTCCGGCACCTCGGCCCAGCGGTAATTGTAGGCCCACTTTTTCAGCACATCCAGTTTTATATTATTTCCATCAAATAAAGCCATGGTCATCTCCTCTTCTATTCCTTATAGGCGATCGCTTCAATTTCGCACAGAACGTTCTTCGGCAGTGTCTTAACTGCAACGCAGGAACGTGCAGGACTGCTGACAAAATACGACTCATACACCTGGTTAAATACAGGGAAATCCGCCATATCCGCAAGGAAGCACGTGGTTTTAATCACACGCTCCATACTGCTTCCGGCCGCTTCGAGAACGGCCGCCACATTCTTACAGGACTGAGCAGCCTGCGTCTCAATGGAAGTCCCCTCTATCTCTCCCGTCGCCGGATTTACCGGAATCTGTCCGCTGGAAAACACCAGATTTTCAAATACCATCCCCTGTGAATACGGCCCAATCGCCTTCGGTGCGTTCTCTGTTACGATCTTGTTCATTGTTCTATCCTCCAAAAATTGTAATTGATTTTTATTCCATATCCAGATGGCAGGCCACCAGCGTGCCGTCGGCCATCTTTTTCAGTTCCGGCTTCTTTTCTTTGCAGATTTCCATACAGTAGCCGCATCTCGTATGGAACGGACAGCCGCTGGGCGGATTCACCGGACTGGGGATATCCCCCTGTAAGATGATCCGGTTTTTGCTGCCCTGTCCCTTTACATTGGATACCGCTGACAAAAGCGCCTTTGTATAAGGATGCCTCTGGTTCCCGTAGATTGCCTCCTTGGTACCCAGCTCGACGATATTGCCCAGATACATAACCATAACCCGGTCACAGAAATGCTTGATGATCCGCAGATCATGGGAAATAAACAGATAGGTCAGCTGGTACTCTTTTTTAATGTCCTGCATCAGATTGATTACCTGCGCCTGAATCGATACATCCAGGGCACTGACGGGTTCGTCGCACACGACGAATTCCGGATGAAGCGCTATCGCTCTCGCAATGCCCACACGCTGGCGCTGGCCGCCGGAAAATTCGTGAGGATACCGCAGGATATGCTCGGGACGCAGTCCCACGCACTCGATTAACTTCTCCACCTCGCGGTAGATATCTTCCTTTCTCATCTCCGGATGGTGAATCCAGAACGGCTCTGCCAGGATCTGAAATACCGTCTTTCTCGGATCCAGTGACGCATACGGATCCTGGAAGATAATCTGCATCTCCTTTCGTAAGGAGCGCATCTCTTTTCCCTTCATCTTTCCGATGTCTTTCCCCTTGTAGAGAACGCTTCCCTCCGTACAGTCGAGAAGCTTTAAGACCATACGGCCGGTGGTGGATTTTCCGCAGCCGGATTCCCCTACCACGCCCAGGGTCTCGCCTTTGTAAATATCAAAGCTGATATCATCCACAGCTTTTACAACCTTGCCTCTGTCACTGGTGGGGAAGTATTTTTTAATATTCTTTGCCTGAATCAGGATTTCACTCATGTTCATACCTCCTGCATCTGACTTCCCGCTGGTCTGAAAGCCTGGTTAACTGACTGTGGTTCTTTCCGCATTCTTCCGTATAATACTTGCATCTCGGGCCGAACCGGCAGCCGGAAGGCATATCGTAAAGGCTGGGAACCAGCCCCTCCAGGGTCTGAAGACGATCCACCTCCTGATCGATATCGGGGATGGAGGCCATCAGCCCCTCCGTGTAAGGATGCTTCGGATTATCGAAAAGCTGGCGCGTCTCCGCCTTTTCCACAATCTCCCCCGCATACATGACGACCACCTCGTCAGCCATCTCCGAAATCACACCCAGGTCATGGGTAATGAAGATAATGGCCATGCCCAGCTTATCCTTCAGCTCATTTAACAGCTCCAGGATCTGAGCCTGTATGGTCACATCGAGAGCCGTGGTCGGTTCGTCTGCGATCAGCAGCTCAGGGTTGCAGGACAGCGCCATGGCGATCATCACCCGCTGCCTCATTCCGCCGGACAGCTGATGCGGATACTCATCCACCCGCTTTTCCGCCTCCGGGATTTCTACCAGCTTCAGCAGCTCAATCGCCCGCTGGCGCGCCGCATTCTTGTCCAGACCGAGATGCAGCATCAATGCCTCCTCGATCTGATAACCGACGGTAAACACGGGATTTAAAGAGGTCATGGGTTCCTGGAAGATCATGGAGATTTTGTTTCCGCGAATCTTCCGCCGTTCTTTTTCCGAAAGCTTGCTTAAGTCCTCCCCGTGAAACAGGATTTCCCCGCCTTCATGCCTTCCGGTCACCGGATCCACCAGCCCCATAATCGATAAGCTGGTCACGCTCTTGCCGCAGCCGGACTCGCCCACGATGCCCAGCACCTTCCCCTTATCCAGGGAGAACGATACGCCGTCCACCGCCTTCGCACAGCCCGCATCCGTGTAAAAATATGTTTTTAATTCCTTAACTTCCAATAAGCTCATTAACGGTCTCCTTTCCTAGTCAATATGAATCTCATGCGGCGTATGGGAAAGGTTTTCCACTCCGCTTTCCGTCACCAGAACGTCATCCTCCGTGCGCACACCGCAGACTCCCGGAAAATAGAGGCCCGGCTCTATGGTAAATATCATATTCGGCTTCAGTACCGTGTCCTTTCCGATCTGGACTCTTGGACATTCGTGGATCTGCAGGCCGATTCCATGCCCCAGTCCGCGAAGCGCGTAGTCATCCAGCCCCTCTCTGATAAATACCTCCCTGTGAGCCGCCTCCACTTCGTTTACGTGCACGCCCGGCCGCACCGCTTCCACGGCCCGTTTTCCGGCTTCCAGAACCAGATTGAAAATTCTCATATTCTCCCGGGAAATATCGCCGAAAAGCAGCGTCCGCGTCATATCGGAACAGTAACCGTCGTACATGACTCCAAAGTCAACGACCACCATATCACCGTTCTCAATGACCTTGTCCGTCGGAAATCCGTGCGCCATGGCTCCCCTCGCCCCGGAGGCGACAATGGTTCCAAAGCTCATGGCCTCGGCGCCCTCCCGGTTCACCAGATAATGAAGTTCATCCGCTAAATCCTTTTCTGTCATGCCGGTCTTCAGCCTGGGAATCAGCCGGTCAAAGCCCGCCTCGGCGCGCCGGATGGCCTCCCTTACGGCTTCTGTTTCCCATTCGTCCTTCACCATGCGCAGTTCCAGGAAGTACTCATCCTCCAGTACGGTCCTGTGGTCCCCTAAGTACTCCTTCAGGGAAAAATATTCCCCGGCAGTCATACTGCTTTCCATGACGGAGGAAGTGATTCCAAGGCGCTTCATGGTGTCCGCCACCAGTCTCAGCCGGTCCTGGCTGTGCTCCACGATCTCGCAGTCCACAGTCTGCTCCTTCGCCTGGGTCGTGTACCGCTTATCCGTTATGAGAACGACATGGGTCCGTGTGACGATAAGGTAACCGCTGCTCCCTGTAAATCCACAGAAATACCTGCGGTTTTCATACGAAGTGATCAGGGCCCCCGCAAGGCCGTGATCCTCAAGGTAAGCTCTGAGGCCCGACAGCCTCTTTTCATATTGTGTCTTCTTCATCTAAACTCCTGTTCCGCAGTTACTTCTTCTGTCTTGCGTCAAACGCGTCTCTTAAGCCGTCACCGATAAAATTGATGCTCAGTACTGCCAGGAAGATACAGACTCCCGGCGGCACCCACTGCCACGGGCGCAGCGTCAGCGTGGATAAGTTATTGGCACTCATCAGCATATTTCCCCAGCTGGCTGTCGGCATCTGGACACCGACGCCCAGATAACTTAAGGAAGCTTCTGTCAGGATGGCCCTCGCCATCTGAAGAGTGGCTTCCACGATAATCGGAGCCATGATATTGGGGATGATATGATGAAAAATGGTCCGTCCATCCGTCGCCCCCAGTGAGATGGAGGCCTGAACGTATTCCAGTTCACGGACCCTTAAAATCTCGCCCCTGACAAACCGCGCCGTCCCGGTCCAGTTGCAGAGGCCGATGATAATCATAATATTATAGATGCTGGGCTTTAAGATCGTTGCGATGATGATAACCAGGAACAGCACCGGAAAGCAGTAGACCACATCAACCACACGCATGATGAAGGTATCCACCCAGCCGCCGAAATAACCGGCCAGCGCACCTAAAAGAATACCGATGCCGGTGGAAATGCCGACAGCCACCACGCCAACACTCATGGAGACTCTCGCTGCATAGATCACCCGGCTGAAGGTGTCACGCCCCAGGCTGTCCGTTCCCAGGATCGTACCGCTCTTGGCCGGAGAGCTGTTTTTCAGAATGAGGCCGTTTGCGTCGGTTAAGGACACATACGGATCGTTCTGAACGATGAGGGGTGCCAGAATGGCCGCTGCGATCATGAGAAGAATGATGATGCTTCCAATCAGTGCCAGTTTATTTTTGCTGAACCGCTTCCACGCATCCGTTTTGAAGAGATTGGTCCGTCTTTTATATGTAATTTTTTTCTCCATGGAAGCCTCCTTAGTATCGTATTCTCGGGTCAACGAAGGAATAAAGGATATCCGCGACGAGATTGCCCACGAGAACCAGAATCGCCGTAAACAGAGTCAGTCCCATCAGCACCGCGTAGTCTCTGTTTGCGATGGCGTCAACGCCCAAAAGCCCCATACCCGGCCAGCTGAACACCTTTTCTGTGATATAGGCGCCCCCGAACAGGTTCGGAATGGATAAGCCGAAGATGGTGATAACCGGAATCAGGGAATTCTTCAGTGCGTGGCGGTAGATCACCACCTTTTCCGAAAGTCCTTTGGCCCTGGCCGTGCGGATATAATCCTGATTCAGCGTTTCTACCATGCTCGACCGGGTAAAGCGCATGACCGTGGCTAAATTGGCCAGGGACATCACCAGAGCGGGCATGACTAAGTATTTCATCTTGTTGAGAAAGAGGGCCATCCCGGTTCCCTTAAAGGTGGTATCGCCAAATCCGGACGTCGGAAACCATTTCAGCTTAATGGCAAAGATATAGATTAAACCCATGCCGAAGAAGAAGCTGGGAATCGATATTCCGATAAAGGAGAAAATGGTGAGGCCGTAATCTCCGGCCGAATACTTATGGGTTGCTGAGTAAACCCCCAGCGGTATCCCAATGACAAAGCTTAAAACAAACGCAGTTACCGTGAGCAGCAGCGTCGCCGGAAGCCGTTCCAGTATCATGGCAAGAACCTGCTGGCCTGAGTTGGTGCTGTAACCGAAATTCCCCTGCAGCAGCTCTCTCAGCCAGTTGACATACTGAATGATGATCGGCTTATTTAAGCCCATCGCTTCCTTGGCCCTCAGTATGGATTCCGCCGAAGTACGCGGATTAATCATGTTGGCCAGGGGGCCGCCCGGCGCCAGTTTCATGATAAAATAGGTCAGTATTGTAATACCGAACACCACGGGAATTGACTGTATTAACCGTTTTCTTATGTATTTTCCCATCGATAACCTCCTGATCTTATTGGTGGACTGCAGCCTTCACCTGTGGGATAAACAGATCGGAGCTGACCTCTGTATACTCCATCTGCCCCTTGATGTGAGACTTATAATGTTCATACCGTCCCAGTGTCAGTCCGTCGCATTCCGCATCCGTCTCGGAAAAATCAAGCGCCACACGCTTCGGATTCAGCCGTTCCAGAAGGCCGGCTACCGCGCTTTCGTAATCCTGGTAGCGGACTACCTCATCAAACAGGCCGGATTCCTCCACGTCCTGAGCGTCTATGGTAGATGCCACGCCGTACCGTTTTCCTTCCTTTGTAAAGAAAAATGCTCCGGATCCCACGGTATCGACTCCGGGAATAAACCGGGTCATCTTATCGCTTCCTTCGCTGGTAATGATTAAATACAAGTCAATGTCCAGTTCTTTCAGTTTTTCAGTCACATCATGGATCACACGATTATGAAATTCAAAGTTCTTCATTTTTACCTCCATTTTATGTAATAGCAGGCCGCTCTTTCACGGCTTACAAACAGTTTTTCTCAATGAAACGGTCCAGTACCCTGCAGCCAAAGAGATAGGATTCCGTGGATATGCTTTCATCATTTCCATGAACCTTCGGCAGCACTACGTCAAAGGAGTCGTCCATCAGAAGAGGGGAGCAGCCATAAACCATACTTCCTTCCGAACCGAAAAAGCGGCCATCCGTGCGCCCCAGCGCAAGCATGGGAAGAACCTCACAGGAGAAGCCTTCCTCTCTGCTGATGGTCTTTAAGTCCTCGATCACGCTTTTTAGAGCAGAGTTGTCGAAATTGCTTTCGAAGCCTCTCTCAAAGCTCATGATTTCATACTGTACCCCATCCGTTACATGGCGTCTTATAAACGCTTCAATCTCCTCTTCCCGGGTTCCCGGAAGGACTTTAAATTCCAGAACCACTTCCACCGCGGCCGGAATCACATTGCTCCGGTCTCCAATCCGGTAATCCCGGAGCCCGATGGTATTCTGGCCAGAGTACCCGAAAATGTCGGCTGCCACCGGGTTGTCGCAGTCACGGCTTCCCAGAATCCGCGCCATGGTCTCCTGTGTCGCGTGGCTTCCAAAGTCCAGCTCCGCCTCCGCGCCAAAGACTTCCTCCAGCACGGCGGCAAGCTTTAAAATGGCCTGATCGCCGCCGGGCGCGCTGGCGTGGCCGCCGCGTCCCGAAGCCGAAAGCTTTACCTTGCACACGGCCTTTTCTCCCACCGTCACCATCATATAGTCTTTTCCGTTAATCCGAAGGGGAAAACCACCGCCTTCGTTGATGACTGCGGCATGCACAAACAGGTCCGGTTTTGCCTCTTTTACGTACTCCATGCCGAATGTACTTCCCGCTTCCTCATCGATGGTTGCCAGGAAATAGACGTCGCGCTTCAGCTTCCGCCCCGACCGTTTCAGGTTCAGAAACGCGTTCAGCTCCATCACGGTCAAATGCTTCGTATCCAGCGTTCCCCTGCCATAGATCCTGCCTCCGTCTTCCACTCCGCCGAACACCGGCCAGTTCCATTTGTCAGCATCGCCATCCACCACATCGACATGGGAGATCAGCACAAGGGGCTCCTTTTCCGGCTTCTCGGCCGGTAAATGAGCGAGAAGATTTAAGCGTTCCGGATCCTTATAAATCCGCTCTGTCTCAATTCCCTCTTCCTTTAAGATCTCTTCGAGGTACATGATGGCTTCCTTCTCGGAGGGAGAAGCGGTTACCGAGGGAATAGAAATGAGATGAATCAGTGTCTCTTTCACATTATCCATGAATTAAGCCTCTCTGTACGGAATCTCGATTAATGCAGTCTGGCGTTTGCTGATGAGCCTGCATCCGTCATCGGTCAGGATTACATCATCCTCGATGATCGCGCAGGGAAGTCCATCCGGCTGAAGTACGGTCGGTTCCAGCGCGTAGATCTCATTCTTTCTTAAAACGCCCTGGCAGCTGACCTTGGCCTTGTTTGGCCCGAGGGTCGTTCCGCCGTCGTGCACTTCTAACCCCACCTGATGGCCTACGGAATGAGGAATATTGGGATAACCGCTGTCCAGAATGGACTGTCTTCCAACCGCGTCCACCTCGTAGCCCTTCATGCCCGGTTTGATCACCTTCATAACCTCACCGACAGCGCGGATGGCCCCGTTTGCACAGTCGGTGACCTCCTTCGGAGCATGCTTCTCGCCCGGTTTTAAGAAGTACATGGTGCGCGCAATATCGGAGGTATAGCCGTTAAAGCGGATGCTGAAGTCGATCACCAGCATATCACCCGGCATACAGATATTCTTCGCGTTCGGCTTCCTGTGGGACATGCCGCCCTTGACGAGAAGAACCAGCGGATATTCCGGCGGATTTCCGAAAGCGGTGACTACGTTCCGCTTCGCACACTCTTCCATCATGATCTCTCCCACATCGATTTCACTGAGTCCTACATGGAGACGTTCAAAAAGTGCGTCGTATATATTGGTCGTCAAACGGCTGCACTCCTCCATAATGGCAACCTCGCTGGGAGTCTTTACCGCGCGGAGTTCTTCCAGCATCCGGTAGCTTCCGGTCTTTAACGCCTTCATGCGGTCCTCCCCCAGCGCGCCGCATACTTTTTTATAGAGCCCCAGCCCAAGACCGTCACAGCGGGAATCCTCGGTGGAGTCGTTGACCGCGATCCGGTTTGGCTTCTTTTCGTCACATACTGCTGTAAATTCCTTCATAATGGTGTCCGGCGTCACCGTCTTCACACAGGTAAAGATCCCGGAGGCTTCATAAACCGCCGCATCGGACGCTTCCGCAAATGCCATCCGGTCTCCTTCTGCTGTCAGCACAAACAGGACCTCATTCTTCGTATCGGTATTGAACATCAGTTCCAGCGACGGATCCTGATTCTGCCTGGAATAAAACATCCACATATCGATCTGATTTTCTTTTAACATCTGGACTGCACGGTCCATCTTCTCAACCGCTACATTTTTTCTGTCTACCATAATGTTCCCCTTCTTCCTTTTTTACAATTATTCATTCACCGTGACTGCCGCAGACTGCCTGACGGACTGCACGTTCAAGAACCCGGCATCCAAACAGCACCGATTCCCGGTGAATCTTTTCATCGACGCCGTGAACCATGGAAACGGCCTGATCAAAGGTCATATCCCAGGGAAGCACCGGACTGTAGCCGTATACCTTCGCCTTCATGGGCACCAGGAAACGGCCGTCGCTGGATCCCATGGAAATGAACGGAAGCAGCTCCGCCCGTTTTCCGGCTTCTCCCAGTTCCATCCTTGTCGCTTCCTCCAGGCAGCCGATCAGCCCGCCTTCCGGCTGGCTTTCATAGCCCTCGCTGAAGGATAAAATCCGGCAGTCCGCATCCCATTTTTCCGCCAGACTGTCCGTAAGTTCTTTCAGATATTCGGTTCCGTAACCTGGCAGAAGCCGCACATCGCAGATCACCTTCACCTCGCTGCTGTTTTTCCCCTGTATCATGGTTATGGTCATGGTATTCCGGTTCATGGCCGTTAAAATATTGTTCATAACCGGGGAAAGTACCTCTCCGAGACGAGCGGCGTCCTGCCCTGCATCCGGTTCACCGTGACTGCCGCCGTCCACGCATTGGGAAAGCCGTTGTTCAAAGTGCGCGACCGTAGGCAGCTTCCTCTGCTCCAGTTCCATGGACCCGATATCGGCCACCAGCTTCATGGCTCTTACCATCCCGTCTCCGCTTCCGAAGAACGGCCCTTTTGCCAGTCTGGCCGCCACCGTAAATTCCACGGTGCCGCATCCCTTCTGCCCCGACTCACATAAGTAAAAAGCCGTATCTCCCACCAGAATCGGGAAGCCTCCGCCTTCGCTGATTACCTCACTGTTTTCAAAGAGCTCTCTTCCTGTGATGGAACGGCTTCCTGCCGGGATGGTTTCCTCCAGAAATGCGGAAAGCCCGCAGGCGCTTCCGCTCTCCTCATCACAGGTCACCAGAAGGAAGACATCCCGTTTCCTCTGTTCTCCATTTTCCGCCAGCGCCAGAAAAGCCGCCAGTTCCATGACCGTCAGCTGCTTCGTATCCACGGTGCCGCGTCCGTAGATATAACCGTCCTCCTCCACCGCGGCAAAGGGCGGATGCTTCCACTGGGACTCCTTGGCCAGAACCACGTCAATATGGCTCATAAGAATCAGCGGCCGGTCCGCCGCTTCATCCTCAGCCGAATCCCGCTCAGGTCCGGCGCCCTCATCCATATGGAAGGAAGCCGGAAGGCAGGCCAGGAGATTTCCCCTGCCGGGAGCACTCTCGTAAATCTTCGAATTGATCCCTTCCTGTTCAAGAATCTGCTGAATGTAATCAAGCGCCATTTTTTCATTTCCCGGTGGATTTGTGGTATCGATTCTGACCAGATCCTTTAAAACTTCTGTATAATCGTATTTCATTTGCCTCTCCATTGGTGAAATGGCCCAAAACAATGTGCTTTGGGCCATTTCACCTCATTCATTTAGTTCCGCAGGCAGCGGTATTTTAGACTTATTGAGCCACGCTCCATTTTTCGATCTGGAAGGTAATTCCACGGAAGTCTGCTGCAAAGTTCTGTACCTTCTCGCTGACTCCTGCAAGGCTCTTCTTACCGTATAACGGAATCCACGGCACATCTTCGGAAATCAGCTTGCCGATCTCATGGTAGCATTCTGCTCTCTCCTCAGGCTTTGTGCTGTAGAGCTGCTTTTCGAATAATTGATCAACCTCAGGATTGCTGTATGTAACGAAGTTCCAGGTACCTGGCGCATCAGCTGTGGTTAAGTACATTCTATACTCGTCCGGATCGGCCTCCATGCCGAAGCCTAAGGTGTAGCAGGCAAAATCGTCTGCCGTTACGCGGCGCGGGCTGCCGCTGTCATCAGATGGGAACAGCTTCGTATAAGCCAGTGTGGAGAAATCCTGCTCGATGATCTCCATCTCCACGCCGATTTCCTTCCACTGCTGCTGGATCAGCTGCGCAACGGAATTGCCGTCCGTGCTGGTTACAAGATCATAGGTCAGATGAAGTGTTTTTCCATTCTTCTCGTAAAATCCGGTTGATGCGTTCATGGTGTATCCGGCCTCTTCCAAAAGGGATTTTGCTTTTGCCGGATCATACGGATACTTTGTCACATCGTCGCTGTAGGTCCAGTGATTGCTCGGGAAGATGCTGTCCTGAACGTAGCCGCTCTCCCCATAGACGGTCGCTACAATCTTGGCTTTGTCAATACCGTAAGCCAGGGCCTGGCGTACCTTTAAATCGCTTAAATCTTCATTTAACTGGTTTAAGCCGATATAATATACGCTTAACATATCATACGTTTCCACTCTGACTCCGCCCATCGCCTCTACGGTCTCGATCTCTGAAGCGCTTAAGCCGTACAGTACATCCAGCTCGCCATTGATCAGGGACGCCGTCAGTGTAGTCTCATCACCAAACTTCACATAGACACGGTCAATGCTTGGCTTTGCACCGAAGTAGTCCTCGTTCTTCTCCAGTTCAATGTACTGGCCGGATTTCCACTCAACGAATTTATACTTGCCGGTTCCGATCGGGTGACGGTTAAAATCGTCGGTATCCCATGTGCCCGGATCCACATCTCCCAGAATGTGCTTCGGCAGAATACACGTATACATGTTTCCGATAAATGCGGCGTTCGCCTCTTCCAGTTCCACAACAACCGTCTTGTCATCCGGTGTCGTAATGCCGGAGACGCTGTCCGCGCTTCCCTCCTGGTACGCCTTGGCGCCGACGATGGAGACGATACGGCTGTCTGCGCCGCCCTTGTAGGTCGGTGCCGCTAAGGATGTCAGTGTAAATGCAACGTCCGCAGAAGTAAACGGTTCTCCGTCATGCCATTTGACGCCATCTCTCAAATGGAAGGTGTACGTTCTGCCGTCGTCCGACACATCCCAGCCTTCCGCCAGAGCCCCTACATAGTTCAGTTCTTCATCCGGAATTACCAGATAATCAAAGATCATACACTGAACATTGCTGTCCGGTGTTCTCGGCTGAATCGTCGGGTTTAAGTTGGCTACCTCAGAGGTCTGGCCAATCTGCACCACGGTTTCTTCCCCCGTATTTCCCGCTTCCGATCCCGCTTCAGCCTGAACGGTTCCACCCCCGTTCGTCTCTGTCGTGCCGCCGCCTCCGCTGCATGCGGTTGTAAGAGCCATCGCTGACAGTAATATTGCTGCAAGTACACTTCTACGTTTTCTCATAACTAATCCTCCTATGACCGTCACTTTAGTTCACTAAAGCAAATATTTACAAAAAATGCAGAAAATGAACTCCATTTTCTGCTTCTTTGCATTTGTTGGGATTAGTATAACAATAATGTCGTTTCTTGTCAATCCATTAATTTTAAGTATTCAAATTTTTTAGTAAATAAACTTTTTTAGTAAATTATCTGTAATTTTTTTAGCTGCTTCCTTACAAAATTTAAGAGGGGACCGCCAGATGGTCTTCATCGTCTCCGGCAAATGGTCTGTTCTCCCTCACTCCTCCTTCGATGAAGCCAGGCTGACAGCGTACTTGATCAGCTGTTCCATGCTGTACCGCTTCTCGCGGGGAACGTCCTGGAAATTAATCGGAAGTACAGGAATTGTCTCACCTGTTATCAGGTAATTTAAGTCAATATCCATGGTCTCATTCAACAGAGCCAGTTTTTCCAGGGCAATACTGCTCTCTCCCCGCTCAATTTTTCCATAGAACGCTTTCGTAATGCCGAGACATTCCGCCATCTTATCCTGAGTCCAGTTTTTTTCCAGTCTGATCTGCCTTAAGCGGTTTCCCATTTCGCGCAGCAGCTCCTCTTTGTTTCGTCCGCCCTTCGCAGCGCGTCCCGGGCCCTTCACTTCGGTCTGTTCTAATGGAAAATTCCGTACTCGCGGCTGATTTTTACTTCTGTTATCGTTCATGTAAAATAAATCCTTCCTGATGTAAAATACTTCTTTTATTATTTTACATGAAATAATCAGTATTTGGAACTCACGCTGAGTAGTCCTAAAACTCCATTTATGGTATTTTTTTCCATTTATTTCCGTGATATCAAAAAGCAGGAAAGCTAACGGCGATCCCGTTAACGTTCCTGCTCAGTTTTTATTCATAACCGGACATGCTTTTCCCCGAAACAATCACCGGGCCTTTTGGAAAATTTCCAGACTCCGCTCCAGGATTCCCTTCATCTGTGCGATGACCATACCGTAATTTGTAAAGGGAACGCCTGCATCCCCCGCACACTTCATGCGGTATCTGACTTCTCTTTCATTGAGCATGCATCCGCCGCAGTGAATTACCAGACGGTATCCGGACAGATCTTCCGGAAAGCTTCGCCCGGAGGAAGTTTCAATGATCACATTTTTACCTGTATAGTTCTTAATCCAGGCCGGAATTTTTACCGTACCGATATCATTGCACTGCCTGTGATGGGTGCAGCCCTCCGATATGAGAACCCGGTCCCCATCCTGCAGCCGGTCCACGGCCTTCACTCCGCTCGCCGCCGTCTCCAGAAAGCCTTTGTATCTGGCCATCAGAACGGAAAATGAAGTGAGCAGCACATGATCCGGCACCACCGCAGCCACTTCAGAAAACGCCTGGCTGTCCGTGATGACCAGATCCGGATCCCGGCCCAGTTTCTTAAGCGCGGCCGAGAGCTCCGTGTCGCGCACTGCGACGGACAGGGCGCCCGCCTCCAGAATATCCCGGATGGCCTGCTGCTGGGGCAGAATCAGCCGCCCCTTTGGCGCCGCTTTATCTATAGGGACCACTAAAACCACAAGATCCAGTGGTTTTAAGAAATCACCGACCAGACGGCAGCCATGTTCCTTCTCCTTTACAAGGCCGGCGATCTTTTCCTTTAACTCCTGTATGTGGTAGCTGGTTTCGGCGCTGACAGTGATACCGTTCTCTTCTGTCTGTTCTTCTGCCGTGCATTGCCCCCCGTGAGACTCGTTCTTCTCCAGCAAATCCCACTTATTATAGGCAATCAGAAAAGGAATCTCTTTTTCCTTAAACAGGGAGAGCAGTTCTTCATCGGCCTTCGTCTTTCCCTGAAGAGAATCGACCACCAGCACCGCACAGTCCGCCCGGTTTAAAATCTCCCTGGTCTTTTTCACACGCAGCTCTCCGAGAGCGCCCTCATCGTCAAAGCCCGGAGTATCGATAATCACCACAGGGCCCATCGGCAGCAGCTCCATGGATTTATAGACCGGGTCCGTGGTTGTCCCCTTAATATCAGAGACCACCGACAGTTCCTGGCCCGTGACCGCGTTTACAATACTGGATTTTCCCGCATTGCGGCGGCCAAAAAAGCCGATGTGGAGGCGCTCTCCACCCGGTGTATCATTAAGTCCCATCATTCTTCACCCCGCAGTTCTTCCAAATTTGCCGTTCCGGCGGACCGCACCTTATCAGAACCGGAAGTCGCGGATTCCCTGTTCAATCTGATCCAGATGATCCTTACAGATCTCCCGCACCTTATCCTTCGGTATATTGGCCAGCTCCGCTTCTATGAGTTTTTCTCCAATGGCCTCCGTATCCTCAGAAGCGTAATCCATCAAAAATTCTTTTAATGTCATTAGTGCGTTGGGATGACAGCAGTTCTGGATCTGTCCGCTCTTACAGAGGCTCATGAAACGGTCTCCGGTCCTGCCTTCCCGATAGCAGGCGGTACAGAAGGACGGAATGTATCCCATCTCCATCAGCCAGCGGACCACCTCGTCGAGACTCCTCTGATCCGAAACATCAAACTGCTCCGTATCGGTCGGACGAATCTCTTCCTGATAACCGCCCACACTCGTTCTGGATGCGCCGCTGATCTGGGATACGCCGAGGCGGATCACTTTTTCTCTCACCTCCTGGCTCTCCCTCGTGGATATGATCATTCCCGTATATGGCACGGCAAGACGGATCAGTGCGCAGAGTTTTGCAAAGATGTCGTCGCTAATGCTGTTGTCAAATGCGCTGGGATCGATGTCGTCGGCATGCTTGATACGCGGAACGCTGATGGTGTGAGGTCCCACGCCGTGAACCGCCTCCAAGTGCTCGGCATGCATCAGAAGACCGGCGAATTCATATTTGTAGAGTTCCAGTCCAAACAGTACCCCAAGGCCCACATCATCGATTCCGCCCTCCATGGCCCGGTCCATCGCCTCGGTATGGTAGGCGTAATCGTGCTTCGGTCCCGTCGGATGGAGCACTTCATAGCTCTCCTTGTGATACGTCTCCTGAAACAGAATATAGGTGCCGATTCCCGCGTCCTTCAGCTTCCTGTAGTTCTCAACCGTGGTTGCGGCGATATTGACATTCACACGGCGAATGGCTCCATTTTTATGCTTTATGGAATAAATGGTATCAATACATTCCAGTATGTATTCGATGGGATTCCTCACCGGATCTTCCCCCGCCTCAATGGCCAGACGTTTATGGCCCATGTCCTGAAGAGCAATCACTTCCTTTGCCACTTCCTCCTGCGTCAGTTTTTTGCGGGCGATGTGTTTGTTCTTTCCGTGGTACGGACAGTAGGTGCAGCCATTGATACAGTAGTTGGATAAGTAGAGAGGGGCAAACATGACAATACGGTTTCCATAGAATTTCTTCTTGATTTCTTCCGCCAGGCCATACATTTCCTCAATTTTATCCGGCATCTCGCAGGCCAGCAGCACGGAGGCCTCCCTGTGGCTCAATCCCTTTAACTGCCTTGCCTTTTCGATGATCGAGTCGATCAGTTCCCTGTTTTCTTTGTTTTTTTCCGCATAGTCAAGTGTCTCGAGGATCTCCTCGTGTGAGATAAATTCCTCCGCTTTTAATGATTCTGGATTATACATGATTCCTTCCTTTCTTCCGGGTCAGCGAGTGCTTTTCCGTCAGTTCATAATTTTTATATTACAAGACTGTCGCCTCGTGAGACGGCAATCCCATAACCAATTTTACTTAAGGATTCCCTTAAAAGATTCAGGCTCTCCGCAGCCTCGGAGCCGGAGGACAGCTTGTTGTCGTAGAGCATATACTTTTTGCGGACGCCTGCCGGGGACAGATTCGGCATAACCACATTGGCCCCGCTTAAGATTCCGGCTTCCCTGCCGCCCTCCGTCACGGTACCCAGCGCCGTGGTGGCCGGCAGCAGCACCTTCGGCATCATCAGACGGATGATGGACAGTAAATACAGTGTAAGTTCTGCAGTCCCATTTTTCCTGTCGCGAAACGGAGTGTCCTTATGAGAGAGAAACGGACCGATCCCGATCATGTGGGGACCGAACTCCTTCATAAACCGCAGATCCTTAACCATCATAGCCGCCGTCTGGTATGGTGACCCAACCATAAAGCCGCATCCGGTTTGATAACCGATCTCCTTCAAATCCCTAAGTGCTGCCATCCGATGATCAAAGCTCATCGACTCCGGGTGAAGCATTCCGTAATGGCAGCGATCAGCGGTTTCATGTCGGAGCAGGTAACGGTCTGCGCCTGCGTCATAGAGACGCTGGTAGCTTTCGAAGCTTCGCTCCCCTGCCGACAGGGTAATCGCACAGTCCGGAAACCGCTGACGGATTGACGATACTATGGTACAGAGACGCTCGTCCGTAAAGTAGGGATCTTCACCTCCCTGGAGCACAAACGTCCGAAACCCCAGGCCATAACCGGCTTCACAGTAGGACAGAATCTCTTTCTCTGTCAGCCGGTAGCGCTCCGCCTCCCGGTTACTTCTCCTGATCCCGCAGTAGTAGCAGTCATTTTTGCAGTAATTCGTAAATTCGATCAGTCCGCGAATGTAAACGACGCGTCCATACATCCGCTCACACAGCGCCCTTGCTTCCTGTTTCAAAAACTGTGCCGTCGCTTCGTCACGCTCCGTGATCAAAGTGTATAACTCCTCATCCGGCAGATCGTGATGCTCCGCCAGACGTACGGCCGGGTCCATGATCTTTCCCGCGGTCTCACTCATGACTTTACTCCTGATCATGACTTTACTCCTGAATAAGCAGTTTTTGAGCTGACTCCTTTCAGCTTTCCGACCTTACCGGAAAGGGCCGATATAATACTCTGGGGCGCATCCACTGCAATGCTGATAATGCTGATCTTCTTTTCATGGTAGGGAATTCCCATCCGACCGATGATATACTGGCGGTATTCATGGAGAATTTCATTGAGTTCTTCCACGGATTCCTCCTCTTCCACCACAATTCCCACTACTGCGATTCTTGTTTCCATCGTAACACCTCCGGGATTTTATAATACTTCATGTCAGTGGGGGATACCGGTTTCTCTCCGCCCGCCACTGCCGTTAAACTTGTTCCTGGCGTCCCATTCCTCCCCCTGCAAAGGCGGGGGAATTCTCGCTTGTTTTGTTAAAATAAAAATGCCGTACCCCAAAAAGGTACGGCAAGAACAGAATGCCCTCTGCACTCCATGTTATCTTTCTTAATCTCAAGCCGAACCTTTCACCTCAAAACATGTTTTCAGCGTCAGGATACAGTAACAGCATATCACGGCCTGGCAATATTTTCAATTGTTTTTCTGCCTTTTACAAAATTAGCCTCGAAGGAACCGTCAGCTTATGAATATAAGACCTTTCTTTCCACTTTTTGTAATCTCTGCTCTACATTATCCTGCCGTTTCATAAGAATTTCCACAGCCTCACTGCTGTATCGCACGGATGTCATATAATTACGCAGATCCAGTATTTTTTTATCGACCTCTTCAAATCTGCGGTTAAGCCTCTGCTCTGTGGAATCTATTTCTGATAAAATCAAATTCATTTCGTGCCTCAGGCCATCGTTTGTCACAAAAGACTTCAAATCGTCTTTTGTTGCAAATGACTTCAAATCGTCTTTTGTTGCAAACGACTTTAAATCGTCTTTTGTCGCAAAAGGCTTCAAATCGTCTTTTGTTGCGAAGGACTTCAAATCGTCTTTTGTTGCAAAGGACTTCAAATCGTCTTTTGTCGCAAAGGGCTTCAAATCGTCTTTTGTCGCAAAGGGCTTCAAATCGTCTTTTGTTGCGAAGGACTTCAAATCGTCTTTTGTTGCAAAGGGCTTCAAATCGTCTTTTGTTGCAAAGGACTTCAAATCGTCTTTTGTCGCAAACCCCTCCATTTTGAGCAGGAGCAAATCAAGTTTTTCGCTGTCTGTCATATGCACACCTCCATATGAGTAAACTGAATCGTACTTTGCCAATCCAATTATCGGTTTCCATTAACATGTATTCATGTATATTATACTATATTCAAGCGTATAAAGTCTATAGAATTTTTCATGTTTTATGTTCAAACTCATGTTCCTGCCATCTGGTTATCATCATACAACGGCACAGCATTTGTTTATTAAGGTTTACACCGTCCGCAAGGCTCATAGCCCTGTGCGATCGCCTCTTCCCGGCTTCCGGTGAAGCTTTGTTTGCTTGATTCATTCATCTGAGAAACACTGGAACAGGAAGGATCGTGAAATTTATGAGTATTGGTATTGAAAATATAAGTATTCTCCTGCTGCCCGGCAGCATCGGCATGATAATCTGTATTACTGTCCTCTGACAGGTTGCTGTCTCCGGTCGCATAGTCTATGGCAACTCCCGGCTGGACATTATAGACAAATACACAGAATAAGATTCCATCGCCCTCGTCCTCAACGGATTCCGCCTCCATCAGGACGCCGTCTGCAACCAGATTATCCCCTTCAAAAACAGGGGTTACACGGTACAGGACATGATTTTTCGTCTCCTTGACATAGTCGGCTACCATATTCTCAAACGGCAGCATGCCATCCACATTCATATACCGGGTTCCCGTGATCAGATTCCTTTCATTGGCATTCTCCCCGGTCAGCTGAAAGCCGATTAAATGGCACCGGTTATAGAGATACTTCCCATCTACGAAATCGTATTTCACGGTCTGCCAGCCTGAGGGCTTTACCTGCCCGATGGAACCGCGTTTTTCTGTCGGCATTAAGTCTGTGCCAACATTGGCAAAAGCCGTACCACATCTTCCAAGGCTGTCTAAATCACTGTAAGTCTCAAATGATTCCGTGGAATAATCCGACTGATCGAAGTAAGGGATATTACCGTTTACTGCAGCATACGCCGCACCCGAAAAGACAGGAATATCCGATACTGAAAACTGCTTTGGCCCCGTGCTTCCCACAAGCTCTGTCTCATTCGCCAAAACTCCGGCTGTATAACCGCTTCCGCCCGTCTGAACAGGCGCCGGCGCACACCCGGAAAGAAACAGTGCCGCCATCAATAAAACTGCAATATAAGTCCTTATTCTCTTCATCTTTTATACACTTCTTTTATTATTTTTTCGTGGGAGCTTCCCTCAAATTCCTCGGATTCTGTCATACTCCACCCGCGAGACAGGATTTCCACAGGGAAATAAAAATCTGCAGGATAACTGCGGTTCCATCGAAACAGAACGATCGCTTCAAGTTCTGCTTCATAGGGCAGAATATCCCTGTCCTCCACAAAACAGTACTCCCCGCGTCCTGCCCTTTCCAGAAAATCCGGTCCGACCGCCAGCTGATCCCGGCTCTCCCCCGGAAACAGCCGGTAAGAATACTCACTCATCCAAAGCCTGCTGCTCTCTGCACATCGAAGCACCCGTTCAATCACCGCACGGTCTCTGCTCTGGCGGCGATGATTGAACATCATGCCGTTATGATCATCGATACACACCATGACTATCATCTTATTCGCTCCCTTAATCGTTTATGCTGTTCTGGCTCACCGGATGCCTGATTACCGTCTTCATACGCTCCCGTGGAACCTTCCTCGGGTCACTTAAGTATATCTCATGGTGACGCCGAGTCTCGGAGAAATCGTTCACATAACCGTGTTCTTCCAGATAGCGGTCCATCTTCGCAACGGTTGCCGGTTCCTCGTCGAAGCTTCCGATATGAAGGCACTGGACGCACCGGCCTTCTGAAACCGTGATCAGTTCTGCCGGTCCCATATCGATCCCCTTCTTACGCTGCGCCTCCTCCTTCGCCCAGGAAAACACCTCTTCCGTGACGAAATCCGGCACTCTTATGATGGAGATCCAGTTAAATCCGGACTTATTTCTGTAATCAACGCCCGGTACACCGCCTTCCATCCACCAAAACCCTTCCAGGGGAGGAACGACGTACTCGAAGAAACCGTCAATCTTCCGGCTCCCTTTATAGCTCATCTTAATCGTATAGGATATCCCGTACAGAACTGCAATCGCTCTCCCATACTCGCCGCCTTCCTCATTGGGATTCCCACAGCCTCTCACTGCCGCATACTGCATCGGCGGGACATCTATGACTGAAGGTGTATCTTTCGGAAGATAGAGTGCCCTGTACTCTTTTTTATAATCAAATGCTGTCATACTGCTTCCTCCTTTATTCAAACATGCTTTAGTATAGCATGGTAAACACGACAGCTGTATGACATGATTATTTAATAATCACAGGAATTCCGGCTGTCACCTCTGTCACGCGGTCTGCAGCGGCTCCCAGGCGGCAGTTTACTTCTCCCAGAACCTTTAAGTAGAGTGCTGTGGACTCATCCCAGCCGCTGAAATCCCCTGACTCCGGACATTTTCCGCCCTCATACCAGTGTTCTCCTTCATGCCGGTTCTCACCGATTGGATTTCTGCGGTAATCACCGGCAGAAAACACCTCGTTCGTCACGATGACGAGATCGTCCGCCTGTCTCATCAGCCTCATGATTCCGCCCACCACCAGATCCGCTGTCGCAGAACCGTATTGGGAGGAGAGACGGTCCGGACAGTCATCTTCTCCGGTTCCAAACAGTTCATTGGAAACCAGATTGGATAGGCATTCTAAGAGGACGGCATTTCCTGCCTCCCCCTCTTTTCCTGCGGCAGGCAGTTCCAGCCTGTCTAAACCGCGGTAACACTCTATGGTCTCAAACTGTTTGTCCGCCCGCATCACACGGTGGCGTTCGATCCGGCGGCGGCATTCTTCATCCCAGGGCTTCATGGTCGCAATGTAAATCCGTCTCCGCGTTCCAAGCTTCACGATCTCCTGCTCGGCAAAGGCTGATTTGCCGCTGCCGCTCCCTCCCGTTACCAGGGTTACCATTGCTTGTACTCCTCAATCCGGATATCCTGAAATGTGCTCATTTTCGTATAAACCTCCAGCGCCATGTCGAGAAGCGGGATCGATGCTACCGCCCCCGTTCCCTCTCCCAGGCACATCCCTGCTGCTACAAACGGTTTTAATCCGAGTTCCTCTAAAATCATTTTTCCCGCCGGTTCCGCCGAAACGTGGGTAGCCAGCATATAATCACAGGCGGATGGCGCCAGCTTTGCGGCGGCAAGCGCCGCGGTTCCCGAGATAAATCCGTCGATCAGAACAGGAATCCGGTACACGGCACCCCCTAAAAAGACGCCGGTAAGGCCAGCGAGATCCAGGCCGCCCACGCAGGCAATCACATCGATGGCATCACGGCATTGTGCTTCATACCGTTTCACGGCTTCCCGGATGACAGACACTTTTTTCCTCAGGCCCTCATCCGACAGCCCCGCTCCCCGTCCGGTCATTTCAGCAGGATCACGCCCCAGCAGCATGGCTGCCACGGCGCTGCTCGTCGTGGTATTGCCGATCCCCATCTCTCCGGTTGCGATCAGGCGGTATCCTTTTTCCTTCAGTTCCCCGGCCATGCAGAGTCCTGCTGCGATGGCCGAGACCGCCGTTTCCCGGCTCATGGCCGGTTCCTTTCGGAAATTCTTTGTTCCATAAGCCAGCTTTTTTCGTATCAGCGGATTCCTGGTACCGGAACGCAGATCTCTGCAGACTCCGATGTCCACCGGAAACACATCCACTCCCGCCCTCTCGGCCATAAGGCAGACGCTGCTGTTTCCATCCGTCATATTTTCAGTTACCACGGCAGTGACTTCCTGACCGGTCTGGGTCACCCCCTCTTCCACAATACCGTTGTCGCCGCACATGATGATCAGAGCCCGTTTTCCGATATCGACGCTGGGACTGCTTGAAATTCCGGCGATCTTTATCACATCCTCTTCCAGTATCCCCAGACTGAACAGCGGCTTCGCCACATGGCTCCAGGTAAGTGCGGCAAGCTCCATCGCCTCGGAGGAAAGCGGTGAAATCCGTGATAACAGGCCGTATAAGCACTCTCCCGCCGTTTTCTCATACAGCTTAAACCAGGGAAGGCCCCTGGATCCCAGTCCAAGATCCACAGTTGCAGTATAGTGGTAGCCCTGCCGTTCATAGAGCCTGACTGCAGGTTCGTTCTTCTCGTATACATCAAGGCGGATCGTCTTCTTTCCTTCCTTTAGTGCCTGCACCTCCGCGAATTCCATCAGCAGTTTCCCCGCGCCGGATCTGCGAAAATCCGGATGGACAAGAAAGGTATGGATCACCATCACTTCCCCGGGAGCCGCATCCACGCTCCAGGAGGCCTCGCTGTACGCCGCTTCCTGTTTTTCATTTAAAATGATGGAACCGATGATCCGGCCTCCGGCCTCTGCCACATAGAGTGTACCGGTTTTTACGCCCTCTTCGGCCGCAGCCTCTCCCGGATAGACGCCTTTTTTCCAGCCCGGATAGTTGACATGGCTCTCTAAGTGTTCTACCGTCTCCTCGTATAACCGGACCAGTTCCGGAATGTCCTTTAAAACGCCCTGCCGTATGTTCAATTCTTCTGTCATCATTCAGTTCCTTTCCTGCATAGCTCCAGCCACCGCTCTGCGGCAGACGGATTTGACGGGTAATAAAGGTGAGGAAAACCGGCCAGGAAACCGCCGTTTGCATGGATGCAGTCCCAGCTTCTCTTTCCCCCCGGCTTCACCGCCTTCATATCGGTTCCGCATGCCGTGCTGTCCCAGTAGTGAAATTCATGGCCGCGGATCCGCTCTCCCTCTTTCAAAAGCGGGGTGTCCCCATATGGGACAAGCTCGATATATCCGAATCTGGACAGCTTTCCAGTTGGATATGCCCGGCCGGAGATGACTCCCGCCATGGGAAAGACCTCCCCCTCTTTCGTCTCCAGTTCCTCATGAAGATAGAGAAAGCCCCCGCATTCTGCAAGAATCGGCATCCCGCTGGCCGCCGCTTCCCTTATTTCCTGTAAAATCGGGCGGTTGGCAGACAATTCTCCGGCATAGAGTTCCGGATAGCCGCCTCCAAACATCAGTCCCGCAATCCCCGGTGGAAGATGCTCATCCCTCATGGGATCAAATTCTGCAAATTCTGCGCCCAGACTCTCAAAAAGCTTTAAATTCTCCTGATAATAGAAACAGAAGGCCTCATCCCTGGCGATGCCGATCCTGACACGATCCGGGCCGGCGGGCACACGGTCATGCATCTCTGGTTTTCTGTCTGCCGTTTTGCCATCGGGTTCATGCCCGGTGCCGCCTGATGCCCTGTAACCGTCGTCCTGCAGCGTTCCTGCCCCGCATGCCAGCCGGAAAAGTCCTTCCACGTCCACATTCTTCTCAATCTCACATGCCAGTCTGCCGAGGCTCTCCCGCAATGCCTTCGATTCCTCCGGAAGCACCAGTCCGAGATGGCGGCTGGTGACTTTCGCCGCATCGCATTCCGGCAGACACCCATATACGGCAATTCCCATTTTTTCGATCTCCGGCACAAGGCGCTCCGCCATAACACGGGATACCCGGTTTAGAATAACGCCCTGTATGCGGCTGTCTTTTTTATATTCCAGGAATCCTTTTATCTCCGCTGCCAGGGAAAGTGACGCTCCCCTGCCGTCCAGGATCAGCACTACGGGGGTGTCGATGGTACGGGCTGTATCGTAGGAGCTGGCCCACGTATCGTTTCCTCCAACTCCGTCGTAATACCCCATAACACCTTCCACCACCGAAAGATCCGCACCGGCTGCAAGCTCTTTAAACTGATTTCGCACCGCTTCCTCAGACAGAAAAAAGGTATCTAAATTTCCGCCGTCGATTCCCAGCACATACTTGTGAAACATGGGATCTATGTAGTCAGGGCCGCACTTAAACGCCCGGCAGTTCAGTTTCCTTTTCTGCCATGCCGCAAGCAGTCCGCAGGTCACCATCGTCTTCCCGCTTCCGCTTTTCGGCGCGGCAAGCATAAGACGGGGATATTCCGTATTTTTTGTCTCTCTTTCTGCTCTCCCCGGCGCATTCCAAAGCTGTGCCGGTCTGCCTCCAAAGGAAATCACATAAACAGGATTCTGAGCCATCATCATATGGACCCGTCCAGCCGCCTTCGCCCTTGAAACTGACACCAGAACGATATCAGCCTCGATGCCGCGGCCGGCAGTCCATTCTAAGACCTTCGAAACAGATTCCAGGGTAATCGCATTTACCACCACCCGGACTTCCGGGTTCTTCTCCAGAAGCAGAGAAAGGATATCCGCCATTTTACCGGAGGTTCCCCCCAGAAATGCATGAGTCGGCGCCTCCAGTCCCTCTAAAGCCTCCGGAGCTGCGCCCTCTACGATCCGTATCCGCTCCGCCCGGAACTTTTCCCTGTTTTTTTTCAGCAGTTCCACAGCCTCCCGTTTTTTCTCAATGGCATAAACCGTCCCTTCCGGAAGAAAAGCCGCCGCCTCCACAGACACGGAGCCGGTTCCAGCCCCGATATCATAGAGGACCGAGTCAGCCGAAAGCTCCAGCTTCTCCACCGAGACGGCGCGGACCTCGCTCTTTGTCATGGGGACCTCTCCCCGGATAAACCACTCGTCTCTCATCTGGTCCCTTCTCTCCCTTCATCCCGTTCCATCATAACAACAGCCAGACTGGAAAATTCCATGGCTGCCAGCTGCTCCGGCGTTCCCGCCACAATCCTCTCATCGGAGTATGACAGCCTCTCTCCCACAGTCATTCTCACATTGGAAAGGCCATGGTTTAAAAGCTGTTCACACAGTTCCTTAACCGTATGTACCCCGCCCAGCAGCGTGAATACGGCCGGATTTTGGGAAACCTCCAGGGAAACATCACAGTCCCGCCCGTGCAGGCTGATCAGCTTCACCTGCTCCCAGCTTCGCCCCATTTTCGCACACAGGTACGATACGGAGGAAATTCCGGGATAAATACAATAATCATAGATATCGCAATACGGTTCCTGCAAAAGCATGGCTGCCATACCGGAAGCACCGCTGTAAAATCCCGTGTCACCGGAATACAGGACACCGGCATTCCGATACTCCGGATGGTTCTCAAGCCATTCCAGAATTTCACGGTTCCCGTAAATGGGGATGCGCAGGATTCCGTCTGCCAGTGCTCCCAGCGTTTCAGCTGCTTCCGTCATGCGCTTCGCTCCGAATAAAACGTCACACCGTTTCAGTTCTTCTGCAGCTGCAAGCGTCATCTGCCCTCTGCCTCCCATTCCCGTTCCCATAAGAGAAATTTTCCGTTTGGCAGAAGTGTTTTCACTTCCTGCCATAGAGCGTGTCTGAAGCTTGCTTTCCATCAGAAGCTTTTTTGCCTCCTCCAGGGAAACACCGTCTCTATCCTCCGACGGTCTTCCGATCACAACCGTGGTCACAGAAAGTGCAGAAGCCGCAGATAATTTTTCCAGAAATCCTCCTGCCGTCCCCGCCTCCTTGGTTACCAGGTAACGGACTCCGAGCTGCTTCATCATGGCACGGTTCAGTTCCTCGGAAAACGGCCCCTGCATGGCGATCACATGTTTTCCTTTTATGCCAAGTTCCTCACAGGCACAGATCACAGCAGCGGATGGAAGAACCCGCGCAAAAAGCCGGTCCTCATATCCCGGGATGGCTGTAAAAGCGGCGAGCTCCCTGCTTCCCGTAGTCACAAGAATCCCTCCCTCTCTGTCCTTTAAGTAGCGAGCGGCCTCAGAAGCAGAATCCACATAGACGGTTTGAGAAGCAGATGCTTCACGGCCGCCTCCGCCATTCTCTGCCGCCGATTCCCTCGTCACCCTCACGTAAGAGGCTCCGGAACGCTTACAGGCTTCCCTTATATTTCCGGTTGCCTCCACGGCATACGGATGGGTCGCGTCAAAGACGGTTCGGATGGACTCCCGGCTCATGAATTCTTCCATCTCTTTCTCCTCCATCCGACCGGAGACCACGTGAATCAGCCGGCTTTCCGGCAGTAAGTCCGCCCCGTAGCCGCTGACGACGCTGACACAGACAGCGATTTCCTGCTGCATGCAGTATTCGGCAAGAAGCCGGCCTTCCGTGGTGCCTCCGAAGATCAGGATCCTACACATTCCGGTACCCTCTCGGCGTCACCATCTTTCCGTTTATCACCTTTGTCTTCTCATTGCCGATGAACACGGTGGTAAACATGTCGGCGGGGGTATCTCTTAATTGAGAAAGCGTCATCACTTCCATGGACTCTCCCTCCCTGCCGATATTTTTCGCAATCCCGCAGACCGTATCCGGTTTCCTGACGGTAAGCATTATTTCGCACGCACGCTTTAAGTAATCCGACCGCTTCCGGCTGGATGGATTGTAGATACACACCGCCAAATCCGCCTTTGCCGCATGGAAAAGCCTGTCTTCAATCAGTTCCATCGGCGTAAGTAAATCACTTAAACTGATCACGGCGAAATCGTGGCCCAGAGGCGCGCCGAGCAGGGCTCCGCCGCTTAACGCCGCAGTCACGCCCGGAATCACCTCCACAGCCGGAGAATCCGCTTCTCCCACCAGCTCCAGTATGAGTCCGCTCATCCCGTATACGCCAGCATCCCCGCTGCAGATCAGCGCCACCGTCAGACCGGATCTTGCCTTTTCGATGGCCATACGGCACCGCTCCGTCTCCTGTCTCATGGGAGTGGTGATCCACTCTTTTCCGGGGAAATGCTCCCGCATCAGATCTGCATACACCGTATAACCGACCACCACCCGGCTCTCTTCCAGGGCACGGACCGCCTTGATCGTCATCTGCTCGTAGGAACCCGGTCCGATTCCCACCACATATAATTTTCCTGTCTGATTCACAGCTTCACCTTCCAATCCCGGACTGCGGCCGCCACCGTGACGCCGCCGCCCGCCTGTTTTTTTATCATCAGTCTGCCTCCTCCCAAGTCCTCCGCCAGGCTTACTGCGGCCCGTTCACAGACATTATCCACGCCTGTGATCTCCCTGACGAAAGAAGACGGGGAGAATTCTCCCTCCGCCTGCAGCAGCCGTCCGGCCGGGTACGTGTGAAAGGAGAGGCCATGGTCCCGGACATAGGAAAGGAGTCCGGCTTCCTCTTTTTTTATGTCGATGGTGGCCACGGCGGCGGCACTCTCCGGTTCAATGTTCCACCGGCTCAATGCCTCCCCCACGGCCGCTTCAATCTGCTCTTTCCCCGTCCCCTTCTTACAGCCGATACCCAGAATTACAATCCGCGGAACCAGCCGCAGCACTTCCCCGCCTTCCGGCAAAAACAGCTTCAGGAAACCGCCCTCCTCCGGATCACGCTTCACCGTAATCCAGACATTCCTCCTGCAGCTTTCCTTCTGGGTAAATCCTTCCGGCAGGCTTCCCATAACCGGGAAATCGCTGAACAGCCCCACCGGCTCACCGGCCAGAACATCAGCAGACACCGCCTTTGCCGTCTTCATATCGGACATCCAGAGTCCCTGCTCTTTTGCAAAGTTATCCACTGCAAAGCGCCCGTGAAGATCCGTGGCCGTGGTAATCACAGGGATGCCCCCTGTAATCTTTGCCGTCTCTTCCGCCAGACCGTTGGCCCCTCCCAGATGGCCGGAAAGAAGGGAAATGGAGTACCTGCCGCAATCGTCGATCACCACAACGGCAGGATCCGTCCTCTTGTCCTTCACCCACGGTGCAATCGCCCTGACCGCAATCCCTGCGGCCCCGATAAATATCAATCCGTCCCGTGCCGCAAACTGCTCCCCCGTCCATTCCCGGAGCGGGGTTTTCAACGGTTCCAGACCGTTTGCCTCATGAAACGGATTTAAAAACTTCTCCAGCACAAAACCGCGGCACTCGTGACCGCTGAACTTTAATTCCTTTAACAGCCGGACGCCGAGTTGTGCCCCTGCTCCTGTAAAACAAATCAGCGACAGCCTCATACCTCATCCTCTTTTTGCCCTTCGGCTCCCACCGAATCACTCCTCCGCCTGTATTCCGTAGAAAATCCCGGATCATACAGCTTCGAGAGGGCATATCCGCTCTGGCTCACCGCGTTTCCCACAATGATCAGGGCCGTCTTCGTTATCTTCTCGCCGGCTGCCCGTTCCGCCAGTGTTCCCACGGTGCACAGAACCTTCTTTTCATCCTCCCACGTTGCCCGGTAGACGATGGCCGCCGGGGTATCCGCCCCGTATCCGCCCCGCATCAGTTCTTCCGCCAGCTTTGTCAGAAGCCCTGAGCTTAAGAAGAGAACCATGGTCGCCCCATGCGCCGCAAAAGAAGCTACGGATTCCCGCTCCGGAACCGGAGTTCTTCCCGCCATCCTGGTGATTACGACGCTCTGGGATATCTCCGGAAGCGTATATTCCATGTTTAAGGCCGCGGCCGCGCCGCAGAAGGAGCTGACGCCCGGGCAGACTTCATAGGAAATCCCCAGACGGTCCAGTGCATCCATCTGTTCCCGGATTGCCCCATAGATACAGGGATCCCCCGTGTGCAGGCGAACGGTCATCTTTCCCTCTGCCTCGGTCTCGCGGACCGCTTCGATTACCTGTTCAAGCGTCATATATGCGCTGTTTAGAACGCGGCAGCCTTCTTTTCTGTACTCCAGCAGCGCCGGATTTACCAGCGAACCGGCGTAAATAATTGTATCCGCCTGGGAAATCAGTTCCTTTCCCCGGACGGTAATGAGGTCCGGTGCTCCCGGACCTGCTCCTACGATATGTACCATCTCTACCTCACAATCAACAGCGAATAATATCCCGGCTCATCCGGAATTTCCTCTAAGGACGCAAAGACCCGCTCATCGGCCATGCCGCAGTTTTCCACCATGACGGCGCTGGCACCGCATTTACGAATCTCTTCCTTAACTGTCTTCATCTGTTTTCCCGTTTTCATCAGCACCTTGACGCCCGGAAGCTTCAGCGCATCCTTCACCTGATACGTAGCCGGGATCACGTGCAGTTCCTCCGCTCCGGACACCAGCGGTATGCCAAGTCTGGCCGCCGCCGCTGAAAATGAAGGGATTCCGCATTCCAGCCTCGTCGCATACCCCCGGTTCCACAGTCGTTCCAGCAGATAGCTGCAGGTGGAGTAGATGCTCACATCCCCCAGTGTTATGAAGCCCACATCCTCTCCTCTGTCCAGCCGTTCCATCACGGCGCCGGCCGCCAGATCGTGGCTTTCATCCAACACCTTTTTATCCTTTGTCATGGGCATGGGAAGATAGAGGCACTCCTTTTGCTCCATCTCCGGCACCGCCTGACACGCGATCTGGTATGCCGTGCACAGCTCCTTTGATCTGTGGGGAATGGCAATCACTGTGCATTCCCGTATTCGCCTGACTGCTTTTATGGTCATTAATTCCGGATCTCCCGGACCGACTCCGATTCCGTATAGAATACCAGACATTATCGTTTCTCCTGTTCTTTCTGTATTTCGTTTGCTTTCTCCCGGACGCGGAACGTATCGATCATGGCCACTGCCCCGCGGGTCATTCCAAGGATACCGTAACCGTTTGTAAATGTCACCACCTCGGCGCGGACCGGTCTTTCGGACCACACTTCCAGGTAATGCCTGATACGCTCCACCGCAGTTTCCATCGCCGGTTTTAACATTCCGGCCTCATTAAGCCGCCTGACCGCTTCCTCCGTCGTGTTGGAGTCAAGCACCTGCTCTTTCAACCGGCTCCTGTCACGCTCTGACAGTTTTCCGCAATGGCTCCTGGCACAGTCCCACATAATTTCCATGCGCCTGTCCCCGTATTTTGAATGCGTATTGCCGACGCCGCCGGCCACCTTAATCAGTTTTCCGATGTGACCGACAAAAAGAAGCCCGTCCATCCCCTCGTCCGCCGCCATCAATACGGATTCCCTAACGAAATTGCTGCACTGGACTCCCTGGGACAGAGAAAGCTTTAACGTCTCCCTCAAAAAATTCTCCCCGTAATTACCGGGTGTTAAGATCACTTCCCGCTGTCCTTCCACCGCCTTCATGTGGAGTTCCAGCTGTATGGTGGCCTTTAAGGCGGCCTCGCTCATCGGCTCCACAATCCCGCTGGTTCCCAGCACGGAGATCCCGCCCTCGATTCCCAGCTTTGGATTAAAGGTGCTTAAGGCCAGACGCTCCCCCTCCGGAATCCAGATTCTGACAAGGAGGCCTCCTTCACAGCCCGCAAGGTGCGCCACCGCCTCCACCTCATCAAAAATCATCTTCCTGGGGACCGGATTGATGGCATAAAAACCTACGGGGCAGGCAAGACCCGGCTTCGTCACGATTCCGACTCCCTGTCCTCCGGTTAAAAAGATGCGGTCGTTCCGGTAACAGTTCTCCGGATCACCGCCGTCTTTTATGTACTCCACAGAAGCATAAATCAGGGCCTTATCCGTCACATCCGGGTCATCACCCGCATCTTTTCTGACGGCGCACACGGCTGAGTTCTCCGTTATCACCGCTTCCTCCGGAAACAGTTCTGCTCTCGTCCCTCCAGGCGTCATAACCTGAACGCTTTCCACCGCTTCCTGCTTAAGCAGCATGACCGCGGCAGCCTTCGCCGCACAGGCAGCGCATGTTCCGGTGGTAAATCCGCTTCTCAGTTTTCTCTCTTCCATTGCCTTTTCCTCTTTCCCGTATATTATAATGGATAAGAGGTGGGGTGGCAAGTTTTTTTAAACAGCAGGCTTTCCACAGGATATCAAAGAAGAGCGCCTGATTCTGACCGAATTCCAATAAAAAGCAGGGGCTGGAGAAAAGACAGAGCTATATGAACTCCGTATTTCACAGCCCCCGCAGCTGCCGCCGGGGAGACAGGAAGCCGTCTGTTCGTCAGACCCGGTCTCCTGTCTGCGCTCCCCTGGCTTTGTGGCATAGTACCTATTTTTCTCCCAAAGCCTCCTGTTTTAATTCACGTTTTCGTTTCGTAATGAGACCTCCGATACGGCCGCTTTCCTTTGCGGTAAGGGAACGCCAGCCGCCGGTGATTACTTTGTCACTGAGCCCTAACTCCGTGGCAATTTCGAATTTAAGTATTTCCTCTGGTTTTAAATTGTGAGGATCGAATGGTTCGTTCTTTTTTCCTTTTGACATAATTACGGGCTTGCTCCTTTCTCGAATCTAAAGAGAGTATACCCGTTATAAGCCCCCCTAAACATCCGGACTGAAGGGATTTCTGTTTTACGGAATGGCAGGGCGGCCCGAATGCGGTATGCAGGATCCATAAAAAGGCTCCTGACCGCAAAAGCAGCCGGAGCCTGAATGGTATTCCTGTCCGCGCGATTCCTATCTGCGCGGAATAATGATTGCTGCGATGAAATAGGCCACAACGCCTGTGCCGGAACAGGCCAACACCGCCCATAAGAGGCGGATCAGCGTAGGGTCGACGTTGAAGTACTCACCGATTCCTCCGCATACGCCGCAAATCATCTTATCTGTATCTGAACGATATAATCTTCTCGTCTCTCTGTCATCCATCTTTGAATCTCCTCTCTGTTATCCCTGTATGTGTTCCTTTGCTTCAATGAAATTTAACTTCAATCGCTCCTGTGCTGCAGTCCAGTTCCATCTTTTTTGCTGCCCCGTTATTTATCTTTCTCTCCTTGGACAGTCCGGAAAAGCCCTCGCCGTCAACGGTAATGCTGCCTACCCTGCACTTGATCTCGTAGTTAAAGTCCGCCTTTTCTCCTGCCAGATCGAGTTTGACAGCGCCGACGCTGCATTCCGCGTCCACATCTCCGTCTACATTTCCTTCAAACTTTACGGCTCCCACATCGGAATCAACCTCCAGCTTTCCTGCATCGGCTCCGGTCACACTTACCGCGCCTACTGCCGCGTCGATCTCTATCTTGTCGGCCTTTAACGCCTCGGCTGTAATGGCGGGACCGTTATCACTGTTTATCACCCTGTTGTTTTTCTGGGCCTTAACCTTCAGTTCGACCTCCTCGAAACGGTAATCCGCCGGAACGTGGATATAGACTACCGTATCTTCATAGTCATAGGAATCCCAGGACTTGGACCCAACGGTTACCTTCAGTTCATCCTCTTCGCTGTAGACATTCCAGCGTGACATATCTTCCCCGCTGGAAACAACGATCTTATCCGCTGGGGCGTCATATGTGATAAACGCCCTGCCTCTCCGAACCTCCAGATCCAGCTTTCTCGCATAGATCCCGGAAAATTCACTCTCGTTCAATTCCCCGTCATTCACCCCGTCATGGCGGCGGCCAATCTCATCAAATTCCCGGTCCAGTTCATCAAAGCTGTCGTCAAACTGATCCGATAAGTCACGGCCAAGATCATCCATCTCTGATCGGAGGTCGCCAGTGATGTCACCGACAATATCCCGGCCGAGCCATCTGTAATTCCAGGATGGCAAATCCGACAGCCTTCCACCCATGGCGGCCGCCACAGTGGTAATTCCGCCTCCGATCAGGATGCAGACGCCGCCTGCGACCAGACATACCTTCATAAAATTCTTCATGAGCGACTCCTCCTTCCGTAGAGCAAACCACTGATTCCGTTCACAATCGACCGGAACAAAAACGGCAGAAACTTACCATAAAACGCTCCGCATAAAGCCAGGCACGCAAAGGCAAATCCTAGCGTCAGTACGGAAATGCCAATCATCAGAACTCCGCTTAGCGGATGAATCACCATCGATACGATTCCCACAATCAGCAGTGCAATCCCGCAGATAAACAGCGCAGCTGTAAGGACGCCCACAACCACCACTGCCGCTACCAGAAGTCCGAAGAGGCCGCCGAACATTCCGACCAGTCCTCCGCCGATTCCAAACAGAACAGGAGCCGCCACAATGATTAAGATAATCCACAGGATAAGCTTCACCGTACGGTTGGTTCTCGGCTGATTCTCTCTCTTTTCTTCCCGTTCCTCTGTCTTCTGCCCTTCCACGGCGTCCGGTAAATCATACCGCTTCGCCACCTGGTAATTCGGATCGCGGAACCGTTCGTCCTCATATCCTTTATCCGTAAACTCTCCGCCGTCCTCCAGATGCCCCGATAAATCGGAACGGATAATCGCCGCGATGCGCTCCGGACTTCCGAATTCCCTGATTGCCGCCTCCTCATTCTCCTCTCCGGCTTCCTCCAGATAATCTCTGTAGTAGCCGATGGCTTCCGCCTTTTCTTCATCCGGAATATCAGAAAGCAGATATTCCAGCTCCTTCATAAACTCTTCCCTGTTCATATGAATGCCTCCTCAAAGATTTGAGATATCTTCCGGGAGTAGCCTGCCCACTCACCTTTGTACAGCTTCAGCTGTACTCTGCCCTTTTCCGTAATCTTGTAGTATCTGCGGTTTCTTCCGTCGATCGCCATATCGTATACTTCCAGACACTCTTCCTTCTGGAGCCTGCGAAGCACCGGGTAAAGGGTTGATTCCGAAATGTCTATGACATTCCTCACATCCTGTGTAATTTTATATCCGTAAGTCCCTTCCTGTTCCTTTGACACGACCGCCAGTACAATCGCATCAAGGAGGGCTGCACCTGTGTTAAAAACCATATTCCCACTCCTATCTTCTCATTCAGTCAGATCCGGACAGCTCAGCAGCTTCCGTCATCCGAGGGCGCCCGCGGTATAATGACTGCCGCAATGAAATAAACGACCAGGCTTCCGCCGATGAGGGAAAATCCCGCAAACGAATGGAACAAATGGCGCCATGGCTGGAAGAACATCAGAATCACCCATATGAGCCTTATAATAACCGGGTCCACATTAAAATACTCTCCGATACCGCCGCACACGCCGCAAATCACTTTATTCTTTACTGAACGGTATAAACGCTTCGTCTCCATACTCACTCGACCTTTCTCTTATTGTTTAGTATAATATTGTTTTATGTTCTATATTATATCTTGTATAGTATGTTTATATTATATATCGTATAATATTGTTTGTCAACTAAATTGAAAAACAAATAATCCTAAATTATTTTTAGGTTATCTAAAAGTTTTTGTTGTAATATCGCAGTTTATCTGATACAATAAGGGACACAGGTATCAATTTGCACAAATATCATGAAAATTGGGAGGGTTATTATGGAAAAAATGATACTGTCTGTCCCCGTCATCGGCCTGATCGGCCTTTTATTCGCTGTTTTTCTGCGCATTCATGTGATTAAGCAGGATCCGGGCAACGACCGGATGCGTGAGATTGCGGACGCCATTGCAGAAGGCGCCAGGGCATTTATGACGTCGGAATACCGCGTCCTCATCATCTTCGTCGCCGTCCTCTTCGTTGTGATCGGCCTTGGAACGCGCAGCTGGACTACGGCCATCTGCTTCCTTGTGGGCAGCGCCTTCTCCACCATTGCCGGTTATCTTGGAATGAGCGCGGCAATCCGCGCCAACTGCCGTACCGCCAATGCCGCAAGAACCTCCGGCATGAGCCGGGCCTTATCCGTGGCGTTCTCCGGCGGCAGTGTCATGGGTATGGCCGTCGTCGGCCTGGGACTCCTGGGTGTCGGAACGCTTTTCCTGATAACAAAGAATGTGGAGGTGCTTGCAGGCTTCAGCCTCGGAGCCTCTTCCATCGCATTATTCGCCCGTGTCGGAGGCGGAATTTACACCAAAGCGGCCGATGTAGGCGCCGACCTGGTTGGAAAAGTGGAAGCCGGAATCCCGGAAGACGACCCCAGGAACCCGGCTGTCATCGCAGACAATGTAGGCGATAATGTAGGTGATGTGGCCGGTATGGGAGCCGACTTGTTCGAGTCGTATGTGGGATCCCTGATATCTGCGCTGACGCTGGGCGTCGTATTTTATCGGGAGGCAGGCGTAATCTTCCCGCTGCTGCTCTCCGCATGCGGGGTTATCGCGTCCATAATCGGGGCTTTGATTGTGAGAGCGGGCAACAATTCCAATCCCCACCGCGCACTGAAATCCGGAGAGTACAGCGCCACCGCCCTGGTTGTGGCCGCCGCATTCCTCTTAAGCCGCATGTACTTCGGCAGCTTCAATGCCGCATTTGCGGTCATCGCCGGTCTCCTTGTGGGTGTTATGATCGGATTCGTCACGGAAATCTATACCTCCGGGGATTACCGCTTCGTGAAAAAGATTGCCAGTCAGTCTGAGACCGGATCCGCCACCACAGTGATCAGCGGAATTGCCGTTGGTATGCAGTCTACTGCGATTCCGATCCTTCTGGTCTGTATCGGCATTCTCGTCTCCTACCGTCTGATGGGCCTCTACGGAATTGCCTTAGCCGCGGTCGGAATGCTCTCTACCACCGGTATCACCGTCGCAATCGACGCCTACGGTCCCATCGCAGATAACGCCGGCGGCATCGCGGAAATGGCAGGCCTCGATGATTCGGTCCGTGAAATCACCGACAAACTGGATTCCGTAGGCAACACCACAGCCGCCATCGGCAAAGGCTTCGCCATCGGTTCTGCCGCCTTAACCGCCCTGGCCCTGTTCGTCTCCTATGCGGAAGCAGTCCATTTAACCACCATAGATATTTTAAATGCTCATGTGATCATTGGACTGTTCATCGGCGGAATGCTCACCTTCCTCTTCTCTTCCATGACGATGGAGTCCGTGTCAAAGGCGGCCCATCAGATGATCGAGGAAGTGCGCAGGCAGTTCCGTGAAAAGCCGGGTATCCTGAAAGGGACCGACCGGCCGGATTACGCTTCCTGCGTATCCATCTCCACCACTGCGGCGCTCCGCGAAATGTTCCTCCCCGGCCTTATGGCAGTGCTCGTCCCACTGGCCGTCGGACTAATTCTCGGACCGGAAGCACTGGGGGGACTTTTAACCGGTGCACTGGTAACCGGTGTTCTCACCGCCATCTTCATGTCCAACGCCGGAGGCGCCTGGGACAATGCAAAGAAATACATCGAGACAGGCCATCACGGCGGAAAAGGCAGCTCTGCTCACAAGGCGGCTGTTGTCGGTGACACGGTGGGGGATCCGTTTAAGGATACTTCGGGACCGTCTATCAATATCTTAATTAAGCTGATGACAATTGTTTCCCTGGTATTTGCTCCACTGTTCCTGCAGTATGGAGGTCTTCTTTAAAGAAACGGGAGGAAAAGCAGCGCCTGCTTTTCCTCCCGTTTTCATTTCCGGCCGCACTCCGTCAAACTGCAAATCCCGCCAGCACTCTCTTAAAGTAATCCAGGAATCCGGCTTCCTTCACCGCTCCCGCCGTGAGTACCGGGACCTCTCCCAGCTTCTTCCCCGCCAGGCTGTACTGGATTACACCTGCACTCTGTCCTTCCTCTACCGGCGCCGCTATGGATTCCGGCAGTACCAGTTCCTTCTCTATGGCAGCCAGATCTTCTCCGTTTAAGCTTAAGTAAGAGAAGGTGCCGCCGTATTTTAAGGGCACGCTGTCCGTCACACCGTTATCCACTGCCAGTTCCGGAAGCGGAAGCATCTCCTTATCCTCATACAGCCGGCAGTTGGCGTAGCCGTAATTCAGCAGCGTCTGCGCATCTGCAAACCTGGCCTTATAATCGGGTGCCGCCATGATGGAAGCGATCAGACGGACCCCGTCTTTTTCTGCGGTAGCAGACAGACAGTATTTTGCCAGAGAGGTAGACCCCGTCTTTAAACCGGTCACCTGAAAGTTCGTCGCCATTTTTAACAGCTTATTTGTGTTGGACAGGCCGAACTCCTTCGTCCCCTGCTTCGTCACGTGGGTGATGTTCTCCATCCAGATGGTGGAGTAATTGTGGATCTGGGGATACTTATTAATCAGTTCTCTGGACATGAGGGCAATATCTCTGGCCGTCGTCACATGATCAGGAGACTCGGTCAGACCGCAGCAGTCCTCAAAGTGCGTGTTGGTCATGCCAAGCCCTGCCGCTCTCTCGTTCATCATTTTCACAAATTCCTCTTCTGTCCCGGCTATGTATTCCGCCATGGCTACGGAAGCGTCGTTTCCGGAAGCCACCACGATGCATTTGATCATGGTCTCTACCGTCTGGGTCTCCCCCTCTTCCAGAAAGACCTGGGAACCTCCCATGGACTTGGCGTGGGCGCTGGTAACCACCTCGTCGGTCATTTTGATTTTCCCGGAATCCAGAGCGTCAAAAATCAGGATCAGCGTCATGATTTTCGTAATACTGGCGGGACTCCTTTTCGTATCTGCATCTTTTTCGTATATTACCTGTCCGGTGGATGCCTCCATTAGAAGCGCACTGGGCGCCTGTATGGACGGCCCTCCCTCGGCGTTTACGGCCTTTGCTTCTTCCGACCGGATTACCATGTCCGACGCCACGGCAATGTCCGGCTCCTGCCCCCACGCAGCATGAGACGGACAGAGGAAAAGCAGCATGCTTAAAACAAGAGCTAACAATCGTTTCATAATTTCCCCTGATTAAATCCTTTGTTTCATTGTATGGATGGGATTTCCCTTCCTATGCCAGTTTTTGCCAAAAATTTTTCCTTAATTTTCCCGTGATACGATTTCATCCTGTCTGAAAGTATGATATACTGAGTCAGGAGTTTGTACTGTGTCCGGTATCCGGGCCGGTCCCGAGTGATCCGGCCTCCCAAAGCTCCCTTCAATACACTGGAAAAAGAGGTTATAACATGAACATGGAAGAATACCGCGAACGGCGTCAGCAGGAAAAACGCCGCCGCATGATACATAATATACTTGTCATTGTAACAGGATTTTTACTGATAGCCGCCTTAGTCACGGGCGGCATCATACTGGGCCGGTACCGCTCCGGGTTCGGCTCGGTCAAAGCCTCCGTTCATCAGACCACGGCGGAAACCACCGCTCCGGAGATCATTACAACGGCGGCTGAGACGGAGGACACCGGTTTAACCGACCTCCTGGCACAGGCGGAAAGTCTGGCCGCACAGTACGATTACGAAGGTGCCATCAATTTAATCACCTCCGACAGCCGCTACGCCTCCACAAAGGAAGCTGCGGATGCCGTCGCCGCCTACACGGATCAAATGGGCCGGCTGGTACGGATCAATCCGCAGGAAGTCACCCACGTGTTCTTCCACTCTCTGATCGTCGATACCTCCAAAGCCTTCGACGGAGACAGCCGGGAGGGCGGCTACAACCAGATGATGACGACAAAAGACGAGTTTATCAAGATGATGCAGTCCATGTACGACAGGGGGTACGTTCTCGTAAAGATCCATGATCTCGCCTATGAGACAACCGATGAAAACGGCAATCCCAAGTTTGTCTACGGTGATATCATGCTCCCCGAAGGGAAAAAGGCTTTTGTCTTGTCGCAGGATGATGTATGCTACTATGAATATATGAAGGGGGACGGCTTCGCCACCCGCATGGTGATCGGGGAAGACGGTTATCCCACCACCGAGATGGAGCAGGAGGATGGAAGCGTCATCACCGGAGATTTCGATCTCGTTCCCATACTGGAAACCTTTATTAAGGAACACCCGGGATTTTCTTATAAGGGCGCAAGAGCCATTATCGCCTTTACCGGCTATAACGGAATTCTTGGATACCGGACAGATGAATCTTATAAGGACACCAATCCCAATTACGAGGAGGACTTAAAACAGGCGGCCGCCGTCGCCCAGTGCCTGAAAGACCATGGCTGGGAACTGGCTTCCCACAGCTGGGGCCACCGCAACTTGGGTACGATCAGCATGGAGCATTTCAAAGTGGACGCGGACAAATGGGAAAAGAATGTGGAGTCCCTGATCGGCCCCACTGATATCATTCTCTACCCCTTTGGCAGCGATATCGGAACCTGGAAGCCTTATACGGATGACAACGAACGCTTCACCTATTTGAAATCACTGGGATTCCGCTATTTCTGCAACGTGGATGCCAGCACGCCTTACTGGATGCAGCTGGGCCCCGATCATTTCCGTCAGGGCAGACGGAATTTAGACGGCTACCGCATGTACTACTACCCGGACAGCTTAAGCGACTTATTCAACGTCCCGGATGTATTTGATCCGGCCAGGCCGACTCCGGTGCCCCAGATGTAATCTTCCGGACGTATTACAAACTCAAAAATAGCTGTGAAGCGGAATCGCAAACGATCCGCTTCACAGCTATTTTTCATTCTAAACTGAAACTGAAATCCTCACTTTCAGTTTTTAATTAAAACTGAACCACTTCTCTGATGGGTTCCGCTGGCTGGACGGTTTCCGCATAGAGCACAGGGCCTTCCCCCTCATAGTCTTTCCAGAATTCATAGGCGATCTTTGCCCGGACCTTCACCCACTGTTTCGTCTGTAAGTCCTTGGCCTCTCTGGCCTTTGTGACAAATCCCAGGAAGGTCATGTCGGCTTCACAGCAGGTCATGGCCATACGTCCCGGAACAAAGTAATTTTTCGGGAATTCCGGGCTTTTCAATACCATGGCCGTAAATTCCACAATCTTTCCTTCGTAGCGGTCACGCCGGTCCATACAGTCGATATACCAGATACCATAGGCTTCCGGCGAAATTTCAATGACATCTGCCCCCAGATCGTAAGGGAGATCCTCATCTGCAATCTCATTGATCTCTCCCTCGGAGTCCTCAAAGACGATCTCGCCTCTCTGGCACATGGATTTTAACGTTCTTCGGTAGCCTGATAAATCCTCAATTCCATCACAGCGGTTGCAGATAACCAGTTCAGAATTCTTAATCATGGCATACAGCAGAGGCTTCATATTTGCCACATATAAGTCAAAGGTGGACATATCGATGATGGTAATCTGCTGATAAACACGCCAGTCATCCGGCAGCTGCAGTTCATCCTGATTCCACATGCCGTTCCACTCGATTAAAACCCGTTCCGGATTATAAAGGAGCTCCAGCTCCAGAAGGCGTTCCGGAGTAAGCTCAGCCATACTTTCGATGAAAATTCCTGCCGTTTTGGTGCGTTTCAACAGCTCTGTGTCATACTCCGTATCCCCGTCCTCACAGACGATCAAAAGAGTCTTTCCATCGGTCTGAAAATAATCCTGCTGCATGGTAAACTGGAGAAACTGGGTCTTACCGGCCTCCAAAAATCCATTGATCAAAAAGACCGGCATAAAATCGTCATCTAATGTATCCGTGTATTCCATCTTCTCACCTGCCAAACGCTTTCTTTAATTCATTTTCTTTCAGTTTTGCACCGATTACGCATACCTTGCCCGTATATTCCGGAGCTCCGTCACGGATCTCATACTGCTCCGGCACAAGGTCGAAGTAGAGCCAGCTTCCCTCTTTTTCTCCGGGAACCATACCTTTGGCCCGAAGCACCTCCCCGTACTGGTCACCGTATGCCAGTTCGTCCAGAATCCGGTCTAACTCCTCTCTCTTCATCGCCCCAACGTTCTCAAGGCCCCAACTGGTGAATACCTCGTCCGCATGGTGATGGCCGTGATCATGACCACAGCTGCACGCTTCTCCATGCTCATGGTCATGGTCGTGATGATGATCATGGTCATGACCGCAACCGCACTCTTCTCCATGCTCATGATCATGGTGATGATCATGGTCATGACCGCAGCCGCACTCTTCTCCATGCTCATGGTCATGGTGATGATCATGGTCATGACCGCAGCCGCACTCTTCTCCATGCTCATGGTCGTGGTGATGATCGTGATCATGGCCGCAGCCGCACTCTTCTCCATGCTCATGGTCATGATGATGACGGCGGTGCTCCTCAACTTCCTTCATTAAATCTTCCGCCATCGTATCCGGTTTCTCAATAATCTCCAGAAGCTGTGCGCCGCTCAGCTGGCTGCACGGTGTCGTGACAATCACTGCAGCCGGATTCTTCTCACGGATCAGTTCTACCGCCTGGTTTACCTTGTCCACAGCAGCAATGTCGGTACGGCTTAAGACAACCGTTCCCGCGTTCTCAATCTGATTATTAAAGAATTCCCCGAAATTCTTCATATACATCCGGCATTTCGCCACATCCACGATGGTGACTGCGCTGTTCAATGTAACCTCGATTTCCGCAGCCACATCTCTGACCGCCTTCATGACGTCAGAAAGCTTGCCGACGCCTGACGGCTCGATAATTACACGATCCGGTTTGTACTTTGTCAGCACTTCCGCCAGGGATTTCCCAAAATCTCCGACCAGAGAACAACAGATACAGCCGCTGTTCATCTCCCGGATCTCGATTCCTGAATTCTTCAGGAATCCGCCGTCGATGCCGATCTCACCGAATTCGTTTTCAATTAAAACCACCTGCTCTCCGGAGATAGCCTCCTCCAGCAGTTTTTTAATAAAAGTCGTCTTACCCGCTCCAAGGAAGCCGGAAATAATATCAATCTTTGTCATATCGTTTAAGGACCTCTTTTCTTTCCAGGTTTTTCATTCATTACAACTACCTATTTTGTCACAAACCTCCTGTAAAGTCAAGCCGGAGACCCTCATTGTCAGGATAAACTTGTAAACTTACAGAATTATGAAAAGCTGCTTTCGTCAATTACTTTAGCCGGGATTTCGGGGTTTTCGTTCCGTCAGGGAGCCGGGGCCGGAGCGCTTTTCAGTTCTTCCATGCATTCGGTCAGGCCGTTATCCTTATAAAACACCACATCCCCGGCCCCCCGGTTCATGTAGATCAGCCCATCTTCTATATGAAAGATGGGATCATACCCGTGGAAATACTTATCCGGAAATGAAAACCAGACAAACGAGCGTTCCTTCCCCCCGTCTCTCACAAGCTCCCGCAGCTCCTCCTGTCTCTCTGCCGGCTGCCGCTCCAGGGAAAAGGCCAGCGCCTGAAGCCGTTCCAGCGTCTCATCCCCGGCCGCCAGCTTCATCTGTTCTGTCCCGTCCTCAAAACAGATCCAGGCGGAAGCCGCAGGCTCCTCCGTTCCCCGTTGTACAATCAGCCTGCAATGATATACGAAACCGCCCAGTGCACAGTCGGCAATCAGAAACCCGGCCAGTCCTGCCGCCGCTATATACTTCCGTTTCTGCCGCCGATGCGCCAGCACTGCCATCACAAGCAGCGCCATAATCAGTGCCCAGAACAGCACTGTCCCGTATCCGCCCGGCAGGTTCATGGTACTCATCTTATCCGGCATGAATTTCTGCATAAAATCCAGGATCTTCCATTGAAAAAAGCGTACCACTGCCACATAGACCATCAGTGCCGCAAACAGAAACGCCAGACACCAGTCCTTCCCTGTTTTAATTTTCCATCCCTCCGGCTTCTTCATTCTCACCTGCCTCCTCCCCGTAGTACTCTTCATATATGGACTCAAAACAGTCCTCCTGGTATTGCGTCATGTATCTGGAGAATTCTTCCGGTACCCGATAAACCGTACCGCGCTCCGTCACCAGATAGTGTTCTTTCGGATTTAACCGGCAGATCATGGAATCCCGCCGGTATTTTCCCAGAAAGATCTGAAGCTGCAGTTCATCCTCCGGCTCTCTTACCTCAGCGCCTATACGCTTCAGGGGATTCCCCTCCTGATAGAGGGCATCCCGGAGAAGACGGAAAACAGTGTCGTTCGCTCCCGGCTCCTTCTCTTCATAAAAACCGTTTCCCTGGCTGTCTGTTGCCAGAAAGAATCCGGTCACATCCTCCATGCGGTCATCCTTTGCCGCCAGCAGCGTGTCCGCCTTCAGCAGCGCCCCTGTCCACAGAAGAACCACGGCCGCCCATATGGCAGCAAACTTCAAATACCGCCGCAGGGTAAAGATCCTGGAATCCCCGGTAAAATAGGCGAGGCTTCCATAGACGGCGCCACCGATCAGAACCGGCGTAATCCGCTCCGCCAAAAAGGTCAGAAGGCCTCTTCCCGGAAAAAATTCGTTGAATTCTGTAAACATTCCGTTCCCGCCATAATAACTGTAGGGATGGGAATGAAACAGATTGTGCAGCATCTCACTGGCCTTATACGGAATGGCCAGAATCACCTTTGTCACGAGAAAGGAATCCGTAAAATATGCGATGGAAAACCAGCCCAGCACAAAGCCGACCAGGGTAAACACCAGGATTCTTCTGGTTCCTTTTTCAAAATGGACTACCCGCTCCTTTAGTTCCTCATCCGTCCCTTCATAACCGGCCTCCGGTATGTCCAGTTCCTTCTCTTTCTCCAGATACCCCTCCACCAGCGCGCGGCACTCCATGCATTCCTCTAAATGCCGTTCCACCCCGGGGTCCTCGGTATTTTCCCGCAGATACTTCAGAACACGCTCTCTGTAATCACATGCCACAGCCGTCACCTCCTCTCTGTTCATACCGGCTCCGGTATCGGAGTCTGGCCCTGTGAAGCCGGACCTTTACCACGGTTTCTGAAAGCCCTGTCACCCTGGCAATCTCTGCATATGTCATTTTTTCATAATCCCGAAGCAGGATGATTGTCCTGTCATCGGCATTTAAGGAGGAAAGCACCTCCCGGATCAGCTTTGCCTTCTCTTCCTCCAGAAGCTTTTCCTCCGGTCCTCTCTCGTATCCGGCCTCCAGCCGTTCCATGTCACCTTCCTCCAGAAGCACCGGCTGTTTCTTTCTGGCAAAGGACAGAAAGGTATTCCGTGCAATCGTCAGACACCACGTTTTTTCACTGCAGTCCCCCTTAAATCCCTTAAGCCCCAGGTAAACCTTTAAGAAAGTCTCCTGCGCCAGGTCTTCCGCCGTATCTTCATCCTTTGTCATATAGGAAAGGTAACCGTATACCGCATGTTTCTGTCTTTGGTAAACTTCTTCAAATCTCACTCCCACGGATGTCTCTCCTTTGCTTTTTCTTAAATCATACAGCCCTCACCTATATAGACTCCTGTTTCTCCAAAAAGTTACATCTAAAAAACGAAAAGCATGCAGCTTCCATCATATACGATTTTCCTCTATAAATCTACCTCTCTCCCGTTCCGGAAATGAACAAACCGTCCGTGATACTCATGCATCTTTCTGCATGGGTGTCACGGACGGTTCCTGTTATTCCTGATAAGACAGTGCCGGGCCTTTCATTCCTGCCCGGAATCCCGGCCTCTTTATGCACTGTCTCCCTCGATCCGGTAGAGATTCTTTCTCCGGATCAGTCCAATCTCCTCCAGGGTCTTCACCATACGGTACACGGTTGCCATTCCGATGGTGGGATCCTTTTCCAGTGCCTGATAATACATTTCCTTACAGCAGCAGCATTCGTCCTGGAGAATCACATCGATCAGGATCTGCCTCTGGTTTGTGATTCTGCATCCATTTCTCTTTAATTCACGAATCACATAGCTTCGTTTCTCTTCGAGGGCATCAGTCTGATTCATTCCATCAACCTCCCCCTTACGAGTGCGGCTTATGGACCGGAGCGCAGCCATGGCAGCAACTGCACTGTCCGCCGCAGCCGCTCTTGCTCTGGCAGCTGCAGGTTCCCCGATTCTTATAGACAGAACGAACCGCCAGTCCCGTAAGCGCGAGTATTATCAGTGATATTATAATTGTTGCCGCATTGGCAGCTAACCAAGTTACCATAAGTATCCCTCTTTTCTATAATCAGTCACAAAACATTGGTTTCAGCTTCCTCTGTCACACCGCCGATTCATATTCCTAAATTCCGGCCGCTGCAGTTTCTGCCTTTTTACCCGCTCCGGGAGCCGGACGAAACAGCAGATACAGTCCGGCAGCAAGAACTATGACAGCCACTGCCGTTCCAATACCGAACCCTCCGCCCATGGCGAATGATCCCAGCTGGTAGATCATCAGGCATACCGCATAAGCGAACACATTCTGGAAGATAACGGCAAATGCGGTCCAGCCCTTATTTCCCATCTCCTTCGCCATGGTGCTGATTGCAGCCAGGCACGGAGAATCCAGTAAGTTAAAGGTTAAGAAGGTAAAGCCTGCAAGAGCGCTTCCGTGGAAGAAATCCGTCATAACATACTGCCACAGAGCCGCATCTGTCTCCGTTGCCTCCGCCATATTGGCGAGAACACCCATCGTACTGACGATGCCCTCCTTTGCCACGAAGCCGGAAAGGGAAGATGCAACCGCCTGCCAGCTTCCAAAGCCCAGCGGTGCAAAGATCGGGGCCAGGAAGGTACCGATGATCGCGAGGAAGGAAGCCTCCATATCCTCAACCATGCCAAAGGCGCCGTTTTCCACACCGAACGTAGCCAGGAACCACATCACCATACAGCAGAGGAACAGGATTGTTCCCGCTTTCTTTAAGAAGCTCCATACACGCTCCCATACGTGAAGCAGCACGGTCTTCACTGACGGAACGTGGTACTGCGGAAGTTCGATTACGAACGGTGACGGATCACCTGCAAACATTTTCGTTTTCTTTAAAATAATACAGGATACGATAACCGATGCAATTCCGATGAAATACATGCTGGGTGCCATCCACCAGGCCCCACCCATGATCGCACCTGCTACCAGTGCGATAACCGGAAGCTTTGCGCCGCAGGGAACGAAGGTCGATGTCATAATGGTCATACGGCGGTTTTTATCATCTTCAATGGTTTTAGTGGCCATGATCGCCGGAACGCCGCATCCGGAAGAGATAAGCAGCGGGATAAAGCTCTTTCCCGATAATCCGAATCTGCGGAAAATACGGTCCATGATAAATGCAACTCTCGCCATGTATCCGCAGTCTTCCAGGACAGATAAGAACAGGAAGAGAATCGCCATCTGAGGAGCGAATCCGATTGGAGCCGCCAGACCTCCGATGATACCATCCACAACCAGGGAAACGAGCCATTCGGAAGCGCCTGCGGTTTCCATTAAGCCCTGAACGGCCGGCTGGATCCATGCGCCGAACAGCGTATCATTGGTAAAGTCGGTAACAATGGTTCCTAATGATGTGACAGAAACGTAATAAACCACAAACATCACGGCTACGAAGATCGGAAGTGCCAGGATTCTGTTCGTTACAATCCTGTCAATCTTGTCCGAAACAGTCATTCCCTTACGATTCTTCTTTAAACAGCCCGTAATGATTTTCGATATGTATTCGTATCTCTCGTTGGTGATGATACTCTCCGCATCGTCATCCATCTGCTTCTCGGCATCCTTCACGATTTCCACAATGCGCTTCGAGGAATCGGCAGAAAGCGGGGTCGTACCCAGGACCTTCTCATCCTGCTCGAACAGCTTGATGCTGTACCAGCGCGCCAGGTGGTCCGGAACGGAATTGGGAAGAAGGTCTGCAATATCGGCCAGACAGCCTTCCACCTCTCTGGAAAACTCATGCTTCGGCACCTGAATGGTTTTGGCATTTGCCAGACGAACCGCACGGTCCACCACTTCAGTCAGTCCCTCGCCCTTTAAAGCCGAGGTAGCAACCACTTCACATCCAAACGCTGCCGCCAGTTTCTTCTCGTCGATCTTGTCGCCGCTCTTCACCGCCAGATCCATCATGTTCAGGGCGATGACAACCGGGATACCGAGTTCCAGAAGCTGTGTCGTCAAATATAAGTTACGTTCCAGATTCGTGGCGTCCACCAGGTTAATAATCGCGTCCGGTCTCTCATTGATTAAATAGTCACGGCTTACCACCTCTTCCAGTGTATACGGTGACAGGGAATAAATTCCCGGAAGGTCTGTGATAATGATGTCTTTCTTTCCCTTCAGTTTCCCTTCCTTCTTCTCAACCGTAACTCCAGGCCAGTTTCCAACATACTGGTTGGAGCCTGTTAAGTTATTAAACATGGTGGTTTTTCCGCAGTTCGGATTACCTGCCAGTGCAATACGGATTGCCATACTCTTGTTCCTCCTTTAGTTAGCCATATCTAACTCTCATTCTTAAAATATAGGGCGTCCGCCCTTCCCTGATCTTTTACTCTACCACAATCAGTTCCGCATCCTGTTTTCTCAAAGAAAGCTCATACCCTCGCACCATTACTTCCACCGGATCCCCGAGCGGCGCAACCTTCCTGACAAATACAGAACAGCCTTTTGTGATTCCCATATCCATAATCCGGCGTTTAACTGCGCCCTCTCCGTTTAACTTCTTCACGGTTACGGTCGTGCCGCATGGAATTTCCTTCAAGGTCTGCATCCTCTTTTCCTCCTACTAAACCATAATTTTTTTTGCCATATCCTGATTCACTGCGATTCTGGAATCCTTTACATTGACGATCATATTGCCGCTGATCGCCGACACTACGGTGACCGCTGCACCTGCTACAAAACCAAGATTCTCCAGAAATCTTTTTGTCTCTTCATTTCCGCCGATCTTCCGTATAATCTGTGCTTCGCCGGTTCTTGCCATGGTTAAAGGCATCATATTCACCACCTCTGCTTATTTTTGAAAACTATTCTCAATTTCATTTTCTTATCAGTAGTTAGTATATGCTAATTCAAATAAAAAATCAAGTACTTTTTTGAAAATAATTCTCAATAAGGGAAATACTGGCATATTTTTCGGGAGGAGATGCGCAGAACAGGAAAAAAATACGGACGGAAGACGCTCATATTCCGTCTTCCGCCCGCATGATTTTGCGTAACTGTCGTATATTCACTTAACCCGGATGGGACCGGTACCGCTGATCATGCCTGATTCTGAATCAACTCCATCCTCACTTCATCTTTTCAAGTATATTATCAATATCCACCTTCTTGCCAATCACCATCAGATGCTCCTGTGCCTGAATTACATAATCGGCCGGAGGCATGAGCTGGGCTTTTCCCTCACGTTTGATCCCCAGGACGCTGATGTGGTAACGGTTGCGGATGTCCGCCTCGCGGATGGTCTTATGGATCCATTCCGGCAGGGGCGGAATCTCGTAGATCGAGTATTCCTGTGTCAGTTCAATGTAGTCGAAGACGTGATTGGCGCTGTAGCGCATCGCCATCTTTTCAGCGATATCACGATCCGGATAGATCACCTCATCCGCGCCGTTTCTTAAGAGGAACTTGGCATGGATATCACGGTTCGCCTTACTGATGACACGGCGGCCGCCCAGCTCCTTTACGAGACTGGTGATCTCCAGACTGCTCTGGAAATTCGTTCCGATGCAGACGAAACAGATATCGAAGTTGGCGATCCCCAGGCTTCGTAAGACCGCCTCGTTGGTACAGTCTCCAATCTTGGCGCTGGTCACGATGGGAAGCAGGTCCTCCAGAACCTCCTCCTTCTGATCCACAACCATGACATCATTGCCCAGAGCGGCAAGATTCTGGCAGAGATGGTGGCCGAACCGCCCCATTCCTATGATTAAAATCGATTTCATATGATATTCTCCTTTGCTTCTGCAGCTTTAGATTCACATTGCATTCTCTCATTGCGTTTTATCCTGCACTGCGCCGCACAGTACCGGCGCTTCGGCCGGTTATCCGATGTTGATCGCCTCCGCAGGCTGCTGGACATGGGGCTTTCTCTTTGACTGGACAAAAGCCAGGGCAAAGGAAAGGCTTCCGATTCTTCCGCAGTACATCAGAAGAATGATGATTAATCGCGATACCGGGTGCAGCGCTCTCGTGATTCCTGTCGTCATTCCCACCGTTCCGATGGCGGAAAACGTCTCAAACAGGATATCGGAAAATCCCAGCGGCTGTATCGCCATAATGGCCAGCGACGCCGTAAGCGCCAACAGCAGATTGATCGTCAGTATGGTTCCGGCGCGCTTGACCGCATCGTTTTCCAGTCTCCGGCCGAAAATATTGATCCCGTACGTCTGCTTGATGTTGGAATGCACGCACAAGAGGAGAACCACCAGAGTCGTCGTCTTGATACCGCCGGCTGTCGATCCCGGGCTTCCTCCGACAAACATCAGAATGATGGTCAGCAGCTTGCTTCCATCCGTCAGCGCCGCCGTATCTGTCGTGTTAAAACCGGCCGTTCTGGCCGTCACTGAGCTGAATAAGGAGGTCAGTATCTTTCCGCTGGTATTCATCCCCACCAGAAGATTATTCCTCTCCATCAGATAAAACAGCAGGCCGCCGCCAAAGACCAGTATGGCAGTGGTTACCAGCACAATCTTAGTCTGAAGCATATATTTTCTGAAATGAAGCTTATTCCGGCTTAAATCATCCCAGACAATGAAACCGATACCGCCGATCACAATCAGAGACATAATCACCAGATTAACCAGCCAGTCGTCATAATAGGCCACAAAAGAACTGTATGGCGCCTGTCCTCCCATCAGGTCGAAGCCGGCGTTGCAGAAAGCCGATATGGAGTGGAAAATGCCGTAAAACAGCCCGCGCAGAAAGCCAAACTGGGGAATGAAGCGGATTGCCAGAAGCACCGCGCCTGTCCCCTCGAAGATACACGTTCCGATGATAATCTTCTTCGCCAGACGCACCACCCCGCCGATCTGCAGGGTATTGACGCTCTCCATCATAAGGCCCCGCTCCTTCAGTCCGATCTTTCGCCGCAGGATAATAGAGATAAAGACGCCCACCGTAATAAAGCCAAGACCGCCAATCTGAATCATGGTCAGAATGACGAGCTGGCCGAATAAGGACCACTGGCTCCAGGTATCCGCCACCACAAGGCCCGTCACACAGGACGCGCTCGTAGCCGTAAACAGACAGTTTAAAAATGGCTCCGACTGCCCGTCCCTGCTGGCAAAGGGGAGCATCAGCAAGAGTGTCCCCGTTATAATGACGCAGAAAAATCCATATGCAATAAACTGTGTCTGGCTCACATGGCGCCTGGCATGGATTAATTTTTTCTCATTCATGTTACTGCTGCTGCCTTTCTGCTTCTGTATTTTTACTTACCCCTGCGGGAGGCTTAAGCTCCTCTTTCTTTCCGCCGGTCCGTAAATGAAGGGCCCACTGAACCACCGTAAAGAGCAGGAATGCCGCCAGATTGACGACAACCACGCTGGCGCCCGCCGGTGTGGAAAGCCGGTAGGACATCACCATACCGATGCAGAAGCACACGACGCCCAGCACTCCGGAGGACAGTACGACTCCGCGGAAGCTCTTAAAGATTCTCATGGAGGTAAGGGCCGGGAAAATAATCAGGCTGGAAATCAGCATCGCTCCCATCATCCTCATTCCAAGGACGATCGTGATCGCCGTCAGAATCGCTATGAGCACATTGTACCACGAGACGTTGACTCCCGTGGCTCTGGCAAAATTCTCATCAAAGGTCACTGCAAAAATCTTATTGTAACAGATCAGAAACAGCCCTAAAACCACAATGCTTAAGACCACGCTGAGTCTGACATCCGTCTTGCTCATGGCCAGAATACTTCCGAACATATAGCTGCTTACATCTGTCGTCATACCGGTTGTCATGGAGGTAACGATAATTCCGATCGCCAGGGCCGCCGCCGATATCATGGCGATAGCCGCGTCGCTCTTGATCTTTCCATGTTCTGTGATTCTTAACAGGAAAAACGCCGCCAGAACCACAACAGGGATCGAGATCTTTAAGGGGGACCATCCGGCCGCCACCGCGATGGAAAGCGCTCCAAACGATACATGGGACAACCCGTCTCCGATCATGGAGTACCGCTTCAGCACAAGGCTTACGCCCAGAAGGGACGCGCAGAGCGAGACGAGTATTCCGCCCACCAGAGCCCTGACGAGGAACGGGTATGAAAGCATCTCTGTCACCATCTCCATCACAACTCACCTCCCAGATACAGGTGGCCGGCGCTGCTCTCCAAATATTCCTTTGTCGTTCCGTAAAAGAGCACTTCCCTCTTTAAATGGAGAATCTTTCCCGCCTGCTTTACCACGTTGGCAATATCGTGGGATACCATTAAGATCGCCACACCTTCTTTTCGATTCAGCTTTCTGATAATCTCATAAAACTCCAGAATCGCCGACGGGTCCAGCCCCGTAATCGGTTCATCCAGGATCAGCAGTCTGTCTGTCGCACACAGAGCCCGGGCAATCAGCGTCCTCTGCTGCTGTCCGCCTGATAAGTCCCGGTAACACTGGCTTCCCAGTTCTGCGATTCCCAGCCGTTCCATATTCTTTTCCGCCAGCTTCTTTTCCTTTCCGGAATAGAAAGGCCTGTTTCCCCGCCTGCTTAAACAGCCGGACAGTACGACCTCGCCGACGGTAGCCGGAAAATCCTTCTGAGCCGCAGTCTGCTGCGGCAAGTAGCCAATCCCGCTTTTTTTCAGTTCATCCGACACGGATATGGTACCCTTTGTCGGCTTTAATAGTCCCAGAAGTCCCTTCATCAGAGTACTCTTTCCGGAACCGTTCTCTCCAACGATGCAGATGTAGTCACCTGGATTCACTTCCATCGTGACATCCACCACGGCATCCTGGTTTTCATATCCGAAATCCGCATGGCTGCATTGTATCAATGAATTCATCTATTCAAGTCCTTTTTTCAAATTAGTCACATTCTGTTCCATCAGCTCTAAGTAGGTCACTCCGCTGTCAAACTCCCGTCTCGTCACGTTATGGCAGGAATGCAGCAGAAGCGGCCTGGCGCCGGTCTCCTCCGCAATGATCTCCGCCACCCGGTGGCTGGTCAGCTCCGGATAATAGATGACCGGAATCTGCTCTGATTTCATCTTATCGATGAGATAGGCAATGGTCCTGGCGCTGGGCTCCGTATCCGTACTGCAGCCGGAAAATGCCGCCCTGTAGCGCAAACCGTACTCATCTGCAAGATAACGGTAAGGGAACTTGTCCCCCACAATAATCATATTCCGCTTTTCATGGGCGATCACATCGCGAAACTCCTGATCCAGCTGCTTAAGCTTTAACAGATAGCTTTCCGCGTTCGCTTCATACTCTGCACGGCTGCCGGGATCGGCGGCTGACAGGGTTTCTTCGATGCCCTTTACCAGCTTCATGGCGTTCACCGGTGAGGTCCAGATATGTTCATCGTACTCAATCTCCTCCCCATGGCCGTCATCGTCAGCCAGATCATGGCTGTACATGTCCTTATGACCGGGTTCGGGTTCGTCTCCATGCCCATGGCCGTGGTCGTGATCATGAGTCTCCTCTTCCATGCCTTCCACGATCTCCTCCTGCACGGTATCCACATAATCCATGCCTGTCATAATAACCATATGGGGTGATTCAACCGCCGAGAGGACCCGCTCCAGCCAGTGCTCCATGGCTCCGCCGTTGCAGATCAGCACATCGGCGTTCTGTATCGTAATCATGTCAGCCGGGGTCGGCTCAAAGGAATGGCTGTCCATGCCGGCCGGAACCACCATGGTCAGCTCAATATGATCGCCGGCAATCTGCCGCGTAAAATCGTAGTAAGGAAACAGCGTTGTCACCACATTCAGCTTCCCGCCCTCTGTTTTCGTCTCCGCAGGAGGGCTCTGCCGCCTGACACAGCCGGTCAGAATCATAGCCAGAATCACGGTTCCGATGCAGCACAGCCGCGGGATTCTCTTCTTTTTATTCATTCATTCCGTCTCCTATCTGATTCCATCTGCATAGTATATCACATTTTACAGGGCAGGGAAAGGTTTTCCCGGCTGTTTTTCCGGTAGCTCCCAGGCGACACCCCGAAACGTTCCTTAAATACTTTATTAAAATACGAGATATTCCGAAAGCCGTTTTCCATCGCGATATCCATCACCTGCCGCTCCGTCTCCACCAGATCGGCCGCCGCTCTGGTGATCCGGTAATGGTTAATATACTCCATACACGTCATGCCCGCATACCGTTTGAAGAAATTCATAAAGTGAGTCTGGCTGAAATGGCAAACCGATGACAGCTCCTCTATCGTTAACGTTTCCCTGTAATTTGACTGAATATACGACAGAACCTCTTTTAACTTCTCCTCAGCGCCAAATTCCCCATGAGTCCCCTCATGCTTTGCCACACAGCCGTACTGGTACAGCAGGCGGAACAGGCGCATAAGCAGCTCCTTCGTATACAGCTCATATCCATACTGCTTCCCGTTAAAACACTCCAGCAGACTGACAAAGCACTCCTTCATCTCCTCATATCCGGCCGCCCCCGGCTTTACAACAGGAAGAAAGCGCAGTTTTCCGGACTGAACCGGATTTAAAAACTTTATTGTACAGGCATCCGGAACCTGATAGCCCAGAAAGTCAAGATGGAACACAAGGCTGTCCGATACCATACTCTTTCCCGGCATCTCATGGGCGGAATGCAGAATATGCGGAGAAATCAGAAGCAAATCCCCCTTCTCCACCGAAAAAGTCTCAAAATCAATGTCATAGTAGATGGTCCCCGACTTAATCAGAGTGATCTCCATCTCCTCATGCCAGTGCAGCGATAAATTTCTGTAGGAATTCGGCACGGAGCAGTGGTAATAGCGGACCGGCATCAGCGCATCCCCGTGATTCGTCTTTTCTTTGTAGTCCGGCATCCGGCCGCCTGTGTTCCCCGTCTGAAGCCCAATTTTCTCCATTCCTCTTCTTCCTCCGTAACATCATAGGATTGTGTTACTATCCGGTATTATTTTGCAAGATTTTCTTTTATCTCTATAGTATATTATCAATATAGAAGATGTCAACCGCAATGCTGTGATATCTTTTCGGATCCCAATGACAATGTATGGATTAAACAGGAGGAAACAGTCATGCCGCAATGGTTAAAAGATGCAGTATTTTATGAAATTTATCCCCAGTCATTTAAAGATACCAACGGGGATGGAATCGGAGATTTTCAGGGAATCATCGAAAAACTGGACTACATAAGGGACTTGGGCTGCAATGCCCTGTGGATCAACCCCTGCTTCGACTCTCCGTTTAAGGATGCGGGCTACGATGTCCGTGACTATAAGAAGGCAGCATCCCGCTACGGAACCAACGAAGATTTATGCCGTCTGTTTGCGGAAGCCCACAAAAAAGGGATCCGCGTCCTTCTGGACCTCGTTCCCGGACACACTTCCGAGGAACATCCCTGGTTTACCATGAGTCAGAAGGCGGAAACCAACGAATACTCCAACCGCTATATCTGGACCAGCCACTGCTTCGAAGGCGCTAAGGGATTTCCATATATCGGCGGAGAGAGCGAACGCAGCGGCGTCTATGTACTCAACTTTTTCAAATGCCAGCCAGCCTTAAATTATGGATTTTTAAATCCAAAGGAGCCGTGGCAGCTTCCTGTCGATCATCCGGACTGCATCGCCACCAGAGAGGCCATGAAGGATGTCATGCGATACTGGCTTGATCAGGGCTGTGACGGTTTCCGCGTGGACATGGCCGCCTCCCTCGTAAAGAATGACGATGAGGAAAAGACAGGCACCTGCGCCATCTGGAGTAATGTCAGGGAAATGCTGGACAGCGACTATCCGGAAGCCGCTATGGTCTCCGAATGGGGCAATCCCCAGCTTGCGCTTAAGGCAGGTTTCCACATGGACTTCTTTTTAAACGGACGCGGCAACGGCTACAGCACCCTGATGCGGGATTATGAGAACCAGGAAGACCACAGCTTCTTTAAAAAGGATGGCCATGGCGATATCACAAGATTTTTGGAGGATTACCTCCCCAGATACGAAGCTTCCAGGGATAACGGCTACTTCTGTCTCCTGACCTGCAATCACGACACGCTCCGCCCCCGCTATAATCTGGACGAGACCGAGTTAAAGCTGGCCTTTGCATTCATTTTCACCATGCCGGGCGTCCCCTATCTCTATTACGGAGATGAGATCGGAATGCGATACTTAGAACTCCCCACGAAGGAAGGCGGCTATTTCAGAACCGGTTCCCGTACTCCGATGCAGTGGAACCATGAAAAGAACGCCGGATTCTCCGAAGCAGAAAAAGACAGCCTCTATCTCCCGGTTGACGAGGCAGACGACGCGCCCACGGTTGCCGCACAGGAATCGAATCCCGGTTCCCTGCTTCACACCGTAAAATCCCTGCTGGCTCTGCGCCACGCAAACGCCGATTTACAGGCCGACGCGGTCTTTGAACCGGTCTATGCGGAAAAGGGAGCGGCGGCCTTCGTATACCGGCGTGGAGCTCTGACTGTTGCTGTCAATCCATCCGGCGGTACGGTCACGGTTCCTTCCGTTGGTCAGAAATCCGTCATCTATTCCATCGGAAACGGCAGATGGGAGGAGGACCGCATCATTCTGGAACCACAGTCTTTCCTTGTTCTGGAATAGAGAGAATGAGTATAGAATGGCCTGCAGGAATGTTCGATCGCGATTCCTGCAGGCCTCTTTGATTTCTGACTTTTTCGTTTTTCGCCCGGATTATCCTAATTCCGCCAGCTCTTCGCCCAGGCTCTTAAGCTGCTTCTCTGCGTCTCCATCCGGGGACTCCAGCGCGATTACACCTTCGCCGCCGACGATCCTGGCGCCGCGCTCCGCCATGCGCTTTTCCCACTCGCGCATCCAGTCGCCGCCGCCCCAGCCGTAAGAGCCGAACAGGCCGACGTGCTTGCCCTCCAGAGAACCGGATATCTCCTCAATCAGAGTCTCCATGCTCTCATCCAGCTCCTCTGCACCGCAGGCAGGACAGCCGAGCGCAAAGGCGGAAGCCTCCTTTAAGCGGTCCGGATCCACACTTCCGATCTCGGTCAGCACAGGACTGCCTCCCTTTCTTTCAATTCCGTCGGCCACATGCTTCGCCATCTCCTCTGTATTTCCTGTTGAACTAAAATATACTACGTAAATATCACTCATGTTTTATTCTCCCTTTCTTACCGCCACTTCATGCAGGCGGCATCCATTTATGATCTGCTGCATGGCGGCTTCTCTCGCCCGGTCGTACCGGGTGAATTTCGCCCTTGCCTGAGCAGGATTATGATATACTTTCCAGTAACCGGTAAACAGAAACTTATCCCCGTTATAACGGATAAAATCCCTGACATCCTCGACCGGATATTCGAGAAGAACGCCCAGTTCGTGCGGGAATTCTCCGCTGCCGGCCAGATATGCGGTATATTTGCGTTTTAATCCCATCAGAATCGACGCCAGATCAAACTGCACGTAACCGCAGGATTTTAAAAACTCTCTGATTTCCTTATTTGCCAGAATTGCTTTCAGCATGGGAAAGCGGTACAGAAGCAGAACCTCCGTCCTGTCACCGGCTGCCAGCATAACCGCCGTAATTTCCGTACCTGCCAGCGCATTTCTTACCGTTTGCAGCGACCCCTTTGCCATCGTCACAAGATTCGATGCCTTGATTCCCTTTAAGACGGGGGCGCACTGGATGGAAACCTGAAACTCCAGCCTTCCTGCGCGGCTGCACTCTGAAATATATGACATAATTGCGTCTGTTGACATCCGTTTCACTCCTTCCTCTTTCTCATTATCCCCGGAGTAAACTTATTTTATCGATCCAGATTTTTGAAAGCCTTAAGTTAGTCATTGCTAACCTCATATAGATTAGCATATGCTAACTGTTTTTTCAAGTATTTTTTTTACTTTTTTTTGCTTTTTGCAGTACGAAGCTCAATCTGCCGGCTGATTTCGTCCACCTGCTTCGAAGGTACATACTCCTCCTCGTCAAATAAAAACTGGTGCAGGCGGATCACATTGTCCCGCAGAGTGACCGGTATGACGCAGTCCTTCTTTCCAACCAGAGCGTCCTTCAGCTCAAACGGGAAGCCCTCGGTCTCCGTCAGATGGAATTTCGACACCGTACCTGCCAGAGAGAGTATATCCTTCATCCCCACACTGGAGGAGACCTGGGGAAGTATGGAAAATGCCAGTTGGCGCACCGTACCTAAATCGGCCTCTTTCAGTTTTTCCAGCACCAGCTCCGCCACCAGCCGCTGGCGCTTCGTCCTCATAAAGTCCGTGTCCATCTTCCGAAGCCTTGCGTAGGCCACGGCCTGCACCCCGTCCAGATGATTCACTCCCGCCTTCTTTAAATGGTGAGAGCCGACTCCCGTGGATTCCACAGTCTCCGTAATAAAACCGTTGATCACCTTAAATTCCTCCGGACTGATCTCCACATCGATTCCTCCCAATAAGTTAATGGCGTCAGCCACGGCCTTCCAGCTGAAGGAAACGTAATCGTCGATGTTCAAATCCATATTTTCGCTCAGGGCCCATATGGCCTGGGCCGGACCACCCTCGAAATACGCCTGGTTAATCTTGTCGTATTTATTTTTTTCATCAATCTTTACGTAGGTGTCCCGGTAAACCGACACCATTCGGATCTCTCCAGTCTTCAGATTGATATTTAACACCATCTCCATATCGGACCTCGTACCTTTTCCAAGCTTTCCCTCCCTGGAATCCACCCCAAACACAGCTACAGTCCAGAACCGGTCCATCGTCTCCTGGGCGACCTCGCTGATATTGGTATTCTGAACCTGTTCCATCGGCACCTTCAGCATCGGCTCAGCCTGATGCGTCACATTCCAGGCATATCCCAGCATCGTTCCGAAAAGTGCGGCCCATACCGCGGCCAGTATCACAAATCCCCATTTCCAACGCTTTGCCATGTCTCCTCCTTGGACTATCCGTTATCCCGTAAAATGTCCCTCCTTTTTTCTGAAAACAAAAAAGAGAGAATCCTCTGTCCGCTCATGTTTTTTCTCGGCTTTGGGTGCGGGGACGCGCAGGGAGATTTCATATCCCAGTGTACCGCCGTCTGGATACGAACCATAAAAATGGCCGGGAATGGCGAACACATGCATTTTGTGTCCGACAATCCCGGCCATTTTTGTGGTGAGTAGGAAGCGGGGCGGACACGGGATATGAAATCTCCCTGCGCGTCCCCGCACCCAAAGCCGAGAAAGAACCTCTGTCCAGAGTATCTCTCTTTAGTTTCCTGTCTTTTTTTATTTTTATTCATTCTTTTAATCTGCACAAATCCGGTTACCGGAACAGGGACTTAATTTCATCCGGATGGCTGATGATATACTTTGGCTTAAACGCCTCCAGTTCCGCTCTGTCCCGGAATCCCCACAGAACCCCTGCTGTATCCATGCCGGCGTTAATTCCTGTTCTCATATCGGTATTGGTATCTCCAAAATAGAGGCATTCCGACGGTTTTACATGAAATTCCTCCGCCGTTTTAAGGGCGCCCTCGGGATCCGGCTTACACTTTATACCGTTTCCCTCGCCGGTTATCTTATCAAAAAAGCCGGGGCCGTAGACTGTCTCCACACACTCGACGGCACGGTCATGGGCCTTGTTCGTCACCACCGCAATCCGGATTCCCTTTTCCTTCAGCATCGTCAAAAATTCCGGCATACCGGCATACGGTTCCACCTGATACAAACAGTACTTTTTAAACATCTCATCATAGACCTCCAGCGCCGCCTCATAATGAGTAAGCTCTGTGTCCCCGCAGTATTTAAGCGTCCGTTCCATCAGCTTTTTATATCCGTCTCCCACAAAATACTTAACGCGGTACTCATCCATGGGGCCATAGCCAAACTGTTTTATCGTCTCATTCACCGTTTTCCTTAAAGAATGCAGTGTATTGATAATCGTTCCATCCAAATCAAATATGCAGCACTGGTACATCCTTCTGTCCTCCCTGTTCTTCCCACCGCTTCTGTACACTGCTTAAAAGCCACATGACATCCCGGGAAAGGGCCATGCTCTCTGACACAAGATGTTCCGACACAGCCTTTTCCATATCTTCCACCTCGTATTCCAAAGCCTTTTTGCTGTCGCCGCAGGCAATCTCCTCCCTCCCTCCGTCTGCAGTATAGACAATGGCGGCCCGGTCTGCTCTCGGATATTCAGAGACCTCGATATAGCCCAGTTCACCGGCTACGACGCCGCGCTTCGGCTGTTTGGCTCTCATGGAGAGTGCGATAACCGCCATCTGTCCGTTTTCTCCCATAAGGACGATCCCGGACTCTTCATCTACCCCCGTCTCAAACCGTTTCACTGCTGACAGCACCGTATCCGGTCTCTCATCAAGAAAATACCTGGCAAAGGATACGGCGTACGTCCCGATATCAAGAAGCGCGCCTCCGGCCAGTTCTTTACGAAAGAACCGGCTGGTCACATCGTAAGGCTTACAGCTTCCGAAATTGACGGAAATCATCTTTACCGGGCCGATTGCTCCCGAATCCACGATCTCCTTAAGCTTTTTATAGAGCGGCATATGAAAAATCGTCATGGCCTCCATCACCACCACGCCCTTTTCCTCCGCCAGCGCAGCCGCTTCCTCCAGCTCCGCGGACGAAACCGTTATGGCCTTCTCACAAAGAACGTGTTTTCCAGCCAGAACCGCCTGTCTGATGTAATCGAAATGCATGTTATGAGGCGTGGCAATGTATACAATATCCACATTCTCATCTGCAAGCAGTGCAGCCCCATCCGCAAACGCGTGAAGAACTCCATTCTCCGCCGCAAAGCGCTCCGCCTTCTCTCTGCTCGTCCCACAGACACCATAGACGGTGCCGCGGCAGGCAGTCAGGGCTGCCGCCATCTCCCGCGCAATGGATCCGGTTCCTATGATTCCCCAGTTATATGTTTTCATCATTTTGCCTCCTTTATGACAAGTTCAAGTTCCATGCAGCACCGGTCGATCTGCTTTTTCCACTCACGGAACCACTGTTTTACCAATTCAGGTTCTCCCCTCACAGTTCTTTTGCATCTTCAGGCAGCCCTCTTACATGGCGGAAAAAATGGAGACTCGCCTCCGCTTCTCTCTTATCGTACTGAAATCCCAGCTGCTCCGCCACAGCCAGAGCAGTCTCGTGAAACAGCACGCACATAGTGTCTGCCGCTTCCCACATCTCGTCCGCGCTGCCGCCCGCATACGTTTTCATCAGACGGGACCACTCCTCCTGCGATAAATAACGGTACAGATACTTTCCGGATTTTCCCGGACTGCACGTGAAATCCGTGTCGATTCCTGCCTTCCAGGACAGAAGCCTTATCAGCTGGGGACGCACATGGAAATTAACCATATCCTGTGCGTACGGTATCTCTTTTCTCCACAGCCCCTTCGCCACATTGTTCAGGCACCACCAGAATTCATTGCAGACAGAGAGAAACCGGCTCTCCTCCGGCCGTTTCACCCGGTAAAACTCCGCCGCCGGCTCCGGCGCTTCCGCCAGGCAGCCATCCTTATCATACAGAATCCGGAACATCCGGTCCTCCTCCATCGCACGTAAGGCCCAGGAAAGCGTCTGCACATGCAGGTCCAGACGGTTACCATCGGCAAACTGGATAAGCCATCCGTAGCAGTTGGTCACATCCGAAGGATACTCGCTGTTCTCCTCCGGATACTGCATATAGAGGCGCTCCCCAAACCGGTCGATCCATGTTCTGTCCTCCCGGAAGGATTCCGTCTCTGTCACAACATAAGCAATATCATAATCCTGAAAAATATCGTGTTTCGCCTCCGGATTAACCCGGGATCCATTCATATATACGGCGCGGATTCGGCCGTCCGCCTTTGCCGCATCGAGAATCATTGAAAACATTTCCTGTTCTGTCCGCATAAAAAGCTCCTCCTTTTTTATCCTCATTTTACCAGAATCGGAAATCCTGTACAAGATTAGAATTTTCCATGGTGCATAAACGTACCCTCTCCACCTCATACTAAAAATACCGATTAGAAATGGAGGAAATGGGATTATGAATAAAAATATGAAATACTGGGCGGCCGGAATCATAGCCGCCGTCGTCATCATCGCGGTCGCCGTCTTTGCCGCGGCCGGAAGCCGTAAGAAAGCCCCGCTTTCACCTGCACCTGCGGAGACGGAAAGCAGCAGCCAGTCCACCGAACAGTCATCCGGGGCCGCGGAAAGCCAGAATCATATGGATCACAGCGCCCATGGAACCAGCAGCGCAGCCGCTGACGACGACACAAACCGTTACCTGCAGCGCCAGGACGAAATCATGAGGAACATGATGCGCGACATGGAGAACATTCCCAAGACGGGAAACGCTTCCATCGACTTTTTAAACGGCATGATTCCTCATCACGAGTCCGCGGTCGAGATGGCTGACAGTTATCTCGAATACGGCGGAAACAATGAAACGCTGAAAAAGCTGGCCGAAACCATCAAAACCACCCAGACGGAAGAGATCCGGCAGATGAGGGATCTGATCAGAAAGTATGAGGCGGAAGGCCATAACGATGCAGACCAGGAAAGCGCCTATTTAGAGGAATACGACAAGATGCTGGATCACGATCATTCCATGAACAAGGCAGGCACCGACAGCCTCGATCACGCATTTGCCGAAGGCATGATCATGCACCACCAGATGGCTGTCGACATGGCCAAATCGATTCTCGAGTACACCAATTACGAGGAAATCAGGACTCTCGCCCAGAGCATCATCGATGCGCAGGAAAAAGAGATCGAGGAGATGAAGCAATTTACCTCTTAAACTCCGGTTCTTTCATACAGCATATCGCAAAGCTCCGCGATATGCTGTTACTGTTTCTCCGCCGCTCCCATTGGCAGCTGTCCAGCCGTAAATTCTCCCGGTCACACTTTCAGCAGCGCCCGGTCCAGTTCCGCCACCATACGTGCAATCACGTCGTTAACTTCCCCATCCGGATTGTACATCACGGTAAATAAACGCTCCAGATTTTCCTCAAACCGGTCCGGCAGATTTTCACAGCTCTCCTTACACAGCGTCACGAGACGCTTCTCCCCCGGATGGGTCCGTCCGTTCATGGCAAAAATAATATCAAAATAGCTGGCCAGAAATTCCGTTGTCCTGTGATTAACGCTGACAAGATCTCTCCTGGCCCAGGCCTTCCGTATCTGTGCATCGTAAGACGGAAGCACACCACTTAAGAGCACCCTGTTTTTCCGGATAATTTCGTCCCTCAGTTTCTCCGGACAGGGGACATCAAACCGCTTTTTCATCGCTTCCAGTTCTCCGTCTCTGTCATACACAATCCTGCACGTGGCCAGATTGTGCCACATACAGGTGGTATATCCGCAGGAGGCCCGAAACTGCTCCACAACCGCGGCTATTTCCCGCTCAAATTCCTTCCTGTTCCGATAAATAAGATCGATATCCACGCCGTCCTTCAGCGTACAGTTGTCCTCCGCCTCCCAGTAGTGATTCCCGATTTCCATAGTGCTGCAGTACTTTTCCAGGATGCTTCTGCGCTTCTCTTCCGGAATTTCCTTTTCTACATATACATAGATATCGTAATCTGACTTCTCATCGGCTCTTCCTGTGGCTCTGGAGCCCCCCACAGCCACAGCCGAGGTCTCCGGGCATAAAGAGAGCTCTTCCAGAAGCAGGGCAGCTTCCTTTTGGATCATCGGCAGACCGGTTTCTTCCTTCTTTTTACTCATATCATTTTCTCCTCTATTCTATACCGGCCAGCTCCAGCCTTCCATGGTACCAGCTGCTGACTCCGTTCTTCTTAATCAGGCTTCCCAGGGCGTTTACCTCCACCAGTTCCACTCGCTCTCCCGGCTTCACTTCCATATGGTAGTCACAGAAATCGTCACAGCGCAGCGTTCCATCCCGCTCATACAGATAGTCTTTTGGCACTGAAAACACAGTATCTGTGGTCAGATGGCGAAGGCGTACCAGACCCGGCCCCGCACTCTGTCCCGCCAGAAGCTCCACGCGGTTATCCGTATACTGAATGGATATCCTGGTTTTTTGCTCTTTCTGGCCGTCAACCGCCGTCATCTCCGGAAATCCTCCATAGGATGTCCAGCTGACTTCCTCTATGGTTCCCCTGGGATCCTCGATCATCAGGCAGTTAAGCTGACCATCCCGCTTCAGGCCGCAGCCTCCGTCTATACTTATAATATTTTTCTCCCTGTCAATCAACGGGTTAAATTCCGCCACCTCATGACGGTAGAGGCAAACGGGCCAGTGGCCTGCCACGACGCAGCGGTCGAAACTTCCGCCTCTGTTCCGAAAATCATCGAACTTTAAAACCGGAGTGGCCTCCTGTCCTTCCATCTCTTCCCAGCCATTTGGAAGCCCGCCGTGTACAAAGATAAAATTTCCCGCTTCCACGATGGAAGGCAGTCCTGACAGGAATTCCAGCTCCGCCCGCCCATAGGCCTGAACCCGTTTCTTTGCGGCAGCTGTCTCCTCTTCTGTCCGTGGATGCTCTATCCCCATTTCATCACAAAAATCCAGAAAAAGGCTGCCTCCCCACCGTTCCTTTGCCGTTTGTATAAATTCAGCCAGTGCCCTCGTCATCTCCGGTTCCCTGCTCCCGATCAGTTCCAGCTGCCAGCAGTCCACATTTCCCGAAATCACATGGACGTTAGGGAGTTTTCCAAGCTCCATCACATACCGGAGCGTCTCTAATGAATACGGTCCCTTCTCAATGATGTCACCATCGATAATCAGTTCGTCAGCTTCACAGAACCCGGCCCTTTCCAGCACCTTTTTCAAAAAGTGAACGTGTCCGTGTATATCGCTGACCGCCAGAATCCGGCGTCCCTGCGGGATATCCAGACTCTCTCGTCTTATTGTTAGCATTCTCTCGTTTCCTTTCGCTGCCTCTCATTTTCTGTCAATTATACCATCCTGCTGGGAAAATGGCACGGGAAACATTTGAGAGCTGCGGGGAAATTGCGGCTGAACGATGGTGACTGTTCGAAATGATGATACCAGAAATGAAGAGGCTGACATTGCAGAAAAAGGGAAAGATCAGTGTTTGATCCAACTGATCTTCCCCTTTTCTCTTTCCTTAACAGGACGATTACGCTTCAGTTTTATTCTTTTTCAGTGCTGCCAGAATCACACAGCCGACCACCGATCCGATCACAATCGCTGCAAGATAGCCAAATGGATTGCCAATCGTCGGAAGCACGAAGATTCCACCGTGAGGAGCACGCAGCGTACAGTTTAACGCCATGGAAAGCCCGCCTGCCACGGCTGATCCGATGATACAGGACGGAATCACGCGCAGCGGATCCGATGCTGCAAACGGTATGGCTCCTTCGGAAATAAAGGACAGACCCATGATATAGTTTACCAGACCGGACTGGCGCTCTTTCTCTGTGAATTTCTTTTTAAAAAATGTAGTGCACAGCGCGATTGCGATCGGCGGAACCATACCGCCTGCCATCACGGCTGCCATAATATCGAAATTTCCTTCCGCCAGCTGCGCCGTACCGAACACGTATGCCGCCTTATTTACCGGGCCGCCCATATCCACGGACATCATGCCGCCGACAACGGCTCCGAGAATCACCTTGCTGGTACCGCCCATGCCGTTTAAGAGATGGGTCAGACCGTCATTGATCGCCCCGACGAAGGGGTTGATAAAGGTGGTGACAACCGCAACCAGGAAAATACCCAGCAGCGGATATAAGAGAACAGGCTTGATCCCTTCCAGGGATTTCGGAAGCTTCTTAAATACTTTCTTTAACAGGACAACGATATAACCGCCGATAAAACCAGCCAGTAAGGCGCCGAGAAAGCCTGAGTTCACATCTCCGCCTGCCGGATTCATGAAAGTGGCTCCCATCTTTGCCACCATGCCGCCTACGAAACCGACTGCCAGGCCGGGACGGTCTGCAATGCTCATGGCGATGTAACCGGCCAAAACCGGAAGCATCATGCCAAACGCCTGTTCTCCGATGGTCTTTAGGTAGGCTGCAACCGGTGTATTCTTTCCGAAATTCGCCGGATTGATGGAATAATCATCGAACAGGAATGCCAGTGCGATTAAAAGTCCGCCGCCGATTACGAACGGAAGCATATGGGAGACGCCGTTCATCAGGTGCTTATAGATCGTATGGCCAAGGCCTTCGTTTTCTCCGCCTTCCTCTGATGCAGCGGCACCTGTATGGTGATAGACCGGAGCCTCACCGCTCACAGCCCGTTTAATCAGCTCCTCGCCCTTCTGAATTCCATCGGAAACAGAAGCCTTCACCACGTGTTTTCCGTCAAAACGGGCCATGTCTACATTCTTGTCTGCCGCGATGATGATTCCGTCGGCAGCGGCAATCTCTTCCTTCGTCAAAACATTGGCCGCGCCCTCGGCTCCGTTGGTCTCGGATTTCACCGGGATTCCCATCTTCTTTCCCAGCTGTTCCAGGTTCTCAGCCGCCATAAAGGTATGGGCGATACCTGTAGGGCAAGCGGTCACAGCGAGAACACGGTAACCGGCAGCGCCGGATTTCGCAGTCTCATGGACTGCCGGTGCCGCATCACTCGCCTTCGTTTCCTCTTTGCGCGCCTTTTTCTCATAACGCTCGGATTCCTTGTCATCGATCAGCTGTAAAAATTCCTCTTTTGACTCCGCATGGATTAAATCGTTTTTAAAATCAGGGTCCATGAGAAGCGTTGACAGACGGGACAGCGCTTCCAGATGAACATCCGCTCCCCCCTCCGGGGCCGCGATCATAAAGATCAGGTTCGCCAGAGAACCATCAAATGCTTCATAATCCACACCGTCAGGCACTACCATGGCCGCCAGTCCCGGCTCCTTCACCGCCGCCACCTTGGCATGGGGAATGGCGATCCCCTCACCTACCGCCGTGCTTCCCAGCGCCTCGCGGGCCAGAATTCCTTCTTTGTACCCGGCCCTGTCATTCAGCCTTCCTCCGGCCGCCATTAAGCCGATCAGCGTATCAATGGCCTCTTCCTTTGAAGAAACCTTCACACCGAGCTCGATGCTTTCTTTTTTCAATAATTCCGTTATTCTCATCTCAGAACCCCTCCTGTCGTAATTCCTCATAAAGTTTTAAAATATCTTCCCTGCAGGCCAGCCCTTCAGAAAAAGCACTGGCGCTTCCGCAGGCGCTTCCAAGCCTTAATGCGTGCTCATAATTTCCATTCTCCAGGTAGCCGGCAATGAATCCCGCCACCATGGAATCACCGGCGCCCACAGAATTCTTCACCGTTCCTTTCGGGACTCCCATGGAACATACTGCCCCGTTCTCTGCGATTAAGACAGCGCCGTCCCCCGCCATGGAGACCAGAACGTTTGCCGCTCCCTTTTCCTGCAGCTGTCTGGCGTAATATATGATTTCTTCCTCATCCTTTAATACAGTGCCGAACATCTCACCCAGCTCATGGTTATTCGGTTTAATCATGAATGGATGATAAGGAAGGACGTTCATCAGAAGATCCTTCGTCGCATCCACCACAATGCGGGTGCCCTTTCCGTCTAACCGTTCCATGATCCGCTCGTAGATCCCGTCGTCGATGGAACTGGGTATGCTTCCCGACAGGACCAAAACGTCGTCTGCCTTCAGCTTCTCAAGCCGCTTAAACAGCTTTTCCACATCCCCTTCGGTAATCTCCGGTCCCATCCCGTTGATCTCCGATTCCTCTTCTGATTTAAGCTTTACATTGATTCTGGACAAGCCGTTCTCCACCCGGATAAAATCGGACTGGAATCCCAGATTTTTCACTCCCCGTTCAATCTCGTCTCCTGTAAATCCGGCTATAAACCCCAGCGCAGTGCTCTGGAAGCCCAGAGTCTTAAGTACCGCCGATACATTGATGCCCTTACCGCCATAATAAATATCTTCCTGCACGGTTCTGTTGACCATTCCCAGCGTGAAGTGATTTACTTTTACTACATAATCCAGTGCCGGATTAAATGTCACTGTGTAAATCATATGTCACCTCTCCTCATTTTATAAAATTTTATTTCTTCCCTCTGCTATACTATATTATGATTTATCATTTTCGTCAATGTGTTTTTGCAAGAAATTTTGTTTCTTATAGATTTTCGTCACTTTCCATAAATATCCTGTGCATTTTTTCTGTTTCATCGCGTGTTTTTTGTACTTTTTTACTATGTATTTTTCCAATTATTGCTGATTTCATGCATGATTATTTTTCATTTCTCCAAAACACAGCAGAGAGTCCGGGAAACCGGACTCTCGCTCCGAAGCAAAGTTACTTTATCAGATTTTTATTTCCCTGGATGAACTTTCCTGTAAAGTCACAATTCCCGCCGCAGGCAGCGGAAAATCAAAAAGCACCCTGTACGTTTCATACAAAGTGCTTCATGTCCGTTTTCTGTCACAGAATCTTATTTCTTTTGTTTCAATCCACGCTCGGTAAATTCATCTCACCACCTTAGACGATGGGAGAATCCTTGCTAATATTTGTTGAATTTCCTCAATTATTCTTATCCTCAGAGATCGCAATCTCATGGCGTCTGATATGTTCATAAGAGTCCTTCTTGCTCACTGCCAGAAACAGATAAAGTATCTCTACCGCCATCGTAGCCGATACCCGTGAGAAGCAGAATTCGCCTAAGAGCAGCTTCTCCCTCGTTGCTGTTGTAATATGGTAATCACAGGCCTGCCCCAGCGGCGAAGCTGCATTGTTGGTAATCGCAATCATCCTGCACTGATTTTCCCTGGCCACCGCGGTGAGCGTCATCAGACGTTTGGAGAAACCGGAATTGGATATGATGATCACCACATCCTCCGGTCCCAGATTGCAGGTAAACGCCATCTGTGCCTCCCAGATCGTCCCCGACACCGCATTGATCCCCAGTTGATTCAACTTAAAGGCACCGTCTAAGGCAACCGGTATCGTATTCCCAACGGCCACCAGCTGCACCGTACGGGCATGTTCAATCAGGTCCAGAATCTTTCCGAGCTGAACCGGGTCCATCATGGACACTGTCTGTGTCAGCTCCGCCACCTTGTTGGCCAGGATGTTCTGAAGGGACTGTGCGATATTTTCGCGGCTGATATCGTTGGATACCTCCACGGAATTCCCGCGTTCCTCCGCCACCTCCTTCGCCAGAGTAATCTTTAAATGATGAAAACCGTTAAATCCGCACCGTCTGCAAAAACGCGATACCGTCGCGTCACTGGTACCGCTTGCCAATGCCAGCTCTGCGACAGTCATATCGATGATTTCACTCTTATGCTCCAGAATATAATCTGCAATCTTCTTTTCCGCCTCAAAAAAGGTATCGTAAGAAGAACAGAGGACTCCTGAAACGTTAATATGATCCTGCATGGCTCCTCTTCCTCCGTTTCTGTCACGCATGTAATTTTATTTCATCATTATAGCACGATAAGAAATAATTTGTAAAGGAAGTTTTTACCACTCTCCCGGTAACTCCCACGTATTGTGATCCTTTCCGGTGTCGCGCAGAATATCATCGATCTCCTCAAACATCCGGCTGTCCGGAAGATTCCTCTCCCATAAGCGGAATGCTTCCTCAGACTTTATCTCTTTCACATCAATGGGTGTTCCTGCGCAGTAATCCCGGTTCAGCTGGCCGTACAGCTCCGCCATCTTGCGCATGTGTTCCTCCGGCAGGCTGCTCATCTTCTGATAGATCTGCTGACTGATCACTCCCACCAGGAAATCCGTTCCGTATTCCTTAAAGTTTAACAGGTTTTCATCTGTCAGGCCGTGCTCCGCCGCATAACGCTCCATATCTGCTTCCTTCGTCGCATAGCGGAGTTCCCCGCCGTCTCCCCATGACAGGATTCCGTACTGACAGGGCGGAATGGCAAAGGAGTCCGCCACGATCTCACTGATATGATAGACGTCCTCCGGTTCTCCCGGCTCGGGCTTGTATTTCTTCGTCCGCTGCAGATGCAGATGGCCGCTGATAAAGACCGGTACACGGTATCGTTCCAGCAGCCGGATCACTTCCCCGCTGTTTTCCAGAGTACAGTCCACCGGATACAGAATACTTTCCTTCAGGAGATTGTGATGCGCAATAGGGATTACCGTAATCCCCAGTTCCTTCGCTGCCTCCAGCTGTTCCTCCATCCATTTGACCGTAGTGCTTCGTATCCTTCCTCCCACCAGGTTTACGGGGTCATACTGAGCGGAATCCAGCATCATCAGCCAGTTCTTCTCATCCAGCCGGCAGATATAGCTCAAGGAAGTCTCATCTCTGCTGATCGCCTGATCATATCCGAACTCATGGTAAATATCCAGAAATCCCTCTGCATTGACCGTCTCGGCAGCCGTCCTCTCCTCTCCGAAATAGGAGGCGGCATGGGGATTATTGATGTCGTGGTTTCCCGGAATTACGAGAACCCGCACCCCCTGGTCTGCAAGTACCTTCAGCTTCCCGGCAAGCGCCTCATGGGCCTCCTTCTCGCCGTTTAGCGTCAAATCACCGCTCAGAACCACCGCGTCGGGCATAAGCTCCGTCATCTCTTCCTTAAACACATCCATCAGCTGAGAAATATAGGGAATCAGCTTTCCGTCGTCCCGTTTCACCAGCTCGTCAAACGCCTCGCCGTAATCGGTCATGGACGATGGAAAATAATGGATGTCAGAAACTGTTACAATGGTTGGCGGCCGGTATTCTTCCACCGGCAGTTCTTCTTCCGTCTCCATCCGTCCTGTCCCTGTACGGCCGCTGTACCAGTTCCCGCGTTCCCCCTGCTGCCTGCCTTCCTCCTGCGTTTCCGCCTCGGATGGCGTCGCCTTCACACTCTCCGTCTCCCCCTCTTTACGTTCCTCCTGCGTCTCTTCGGTCTGCGGTCCTGTCGTCCAGGTTCCGCTCTCTCTGTCAGGTTCCGTCGGCGAGGAGAGTTTTCCCACAAACCACACGATGCCAAGACACATCGCAATCAATCCCGCATAAATCAGGATTATCAGCCAGTTTTTCTTCCCGTTACTCATATGATGTCACAATTTATGTACCTTTCTGTCAGTTAAGCGCTTTCTCATAAACCTTCCGCACCTTTTCCATAGTAGGCACACCCTCGTGCACCTTTACCCCGTCCACAAAATAGGTCGGTACATACCAGTAGTCCAGGGAATCTGCAAGCGCCTTCTCCCTGTTCTCATCCACAATTTTCACCTCAACCGCCTTATACTCCGGCCGCTCCTCCTTCAGCTCATCCATCATGCGCAGCGCCTGACGGCAGTAAGGACATGATTCCTGAATCATCATAAGTACCTTTTTCATCTGTATTCCAACCTTTCCGGTTCATCCTGCTGGAAAACCTGTCATTCTTTCATTTCTGCTCTTCTCATACTGCTTTTCTCATACTGTTTTACCATTCTATCATTATTTCCTCTGTATAGCAATACACATGAAAAACCGCCTCTGTCATGCGGTAACAGGGACGGTTCTCATAGGAGTCATGATTCCTTCACGGGTCAATGAAGGAAAACCCAGAGGGTTCATATATTGTATAGAATATTCACATGTAGTTAGTGTTTGCTAACTGAATATATATTAGCATATACTAACTAAAAATGCAACCACTTTTTTGAGATAATTCCTCATTTCCAGTTAATACCATCTCGTCATGGGCAGATCGTTGTTCACGCCTTTCGAGGCCAGGATCTGATGCAGGTCAATAATCCCGTTGTGAAAGGTAGCCGCACAGGAGCTCAAATAGAGTTCCCACATTCTCGCAAACTCGGTTCCCATGTTTGCCTCCACCTCCTGCCTGTGGCCGCTGAAATTACGTTCCCAGCAGCGCAGAGTCTTATAGTAGTGGCGTCTTAAGCTTTCCACATCCAGAGTATAGAACCGGTACTCTCCGAATAAATGAATCATTTCCCGAAGGCTCGGCACCATACCGCCCGGAAAGATGTATTTTCTGATCCACGGGTCCCCCGGATACTCTTTCAGCGCACTGATATAATGAAGCAGGAGAAGTCCGCCCGGCTTCAGCACAGAGTTTACATTTCTTACGAACAGTTCGTAATTGGTCCGTCCCACGTGCTCCAGCATCCCGACACTGACCACCCGGTCAAACTGTCTGCCGCTCTTCTCCAGTTCGCGGTAATCCATCCGCGCCACCTCAATCTGTCCCGTCAATCCCTCTTTTTCGATCCGCTCTTCAAATTCCTTCTGCTGTTCATGGCTTAAGGTAATTCCCAGTCCCTTTACCCCGTACTCCTTTGCGGCCCGGATCAGCAAATATCCCCAGCCGCATCCGATATCCAGCAGCGTCATGTCCTTCTTTAAACAGAGTTTTTCCAGGATTCTCTCCACTTTATTGCACTGTGCCTCATACAGGGTGTCGGTCTCATGTTTAAAGTAACCGCAGGAATAGCTCATGGTCTCATCCAGCCACAGACTGTAAAAATCATTGCCGATATCATAATGGGAGGTGACCTCCTTCTCCTGATTCTTCTTAGACTGGGAGGTAAACATCAGCTTCTTTAATTTGGACCGGTCGGTGGAAAAACGGTCCATCTGTCCCAGAAACGAATCCAGGGCCTCGAATAAGTCCCCTTCCACCTCCAGGTTCCCCTTCATGTAGGCTTCCCCCAGTGCCAGGGAAGTACTCGTCAGCAGTTCTTTCCCCTCAATGTCCTCTTTTAAATCAACCACAAAAGCCGGATTTCCGCTGCCAATGTGATGGGTTTTTCCATGGATCTTCACATCAAAGGGATGCTCATCAAAACGCTGTAAAAAAGAAATCATAAAATTATCTGTCATATTCTTCATATGCGGTTCCTCCATATTGCCGTTTACTCTCAGTGAAGTCCTCAATCACGGTCTTCCTAAAAAATTCTTTCCAGTTTTCGGTATTTTATAAGCAAAAGCGCAAACTTCCCGTTACTGCTCACGGCCAGTACGGCGTGTCACAGCCCTTTTTGGCTCTGACGCTCTTTCCGGGCCTTCATTTGCCATATCATACAAGACTTTTTCACTTAATTGTGATAAAATCAAAAAAGTTTGAAAGGAGTATGCCATGACTACATCTCAGGAACAACGCCATATATTCTACGACAGCTGTCTCGGTATCGAAGCTTATCAGTTAAGCGGCATCGTACAGAAATTTCCCAATCATTTTCATGAATGCTACGTCGTCGGCTTCATAGAAGGCGGCTGCCGCCATCTGTGGTGCCGCGGATCCGAGTACGATCTGTCGAAAGGAGATTTGATTCTCTTTAACCCGAAAGACAACCACTTCTGTTCTCCCATGAACGGGGAACTGCTGGACTACCGGGCGTTAAACATTCCCGTTCCGGTCATGAAAAGGGCTGCCGCCGACATTACCGGACGGGAATTTATCCCGCAGTTCACCGTCAATGTCGTCTATCACAGCGATATCACCACGTCACTGGCCGATGTCTACAATGCCATCGTAACCGGCGCGTCTCCTTTTGAAAAAGAGGAAGCGTTCTTTTTCCTTCTGGAACAGATTTTAAAAGAGCACAGCGCTCCTTACGAAGAGCATAACGGAGTCTTTTTGGACAGTGCCATCGCCGATACCTGTGATTATTTAAAAGAGCACTATTCCGAAAATATCACGCTGGAGGAGCTGACCGATCAGATTCACTTAAGCAAATCGTGGCTGCTCCACACCTTTACAAAGCAGACGGGAGTATCCCCGTACCGCTATCTCCAGTCTATTCGCTTGGAAGAGGCAAAGAAGCTGCTGGAGCAGGCGGTACCTCCCATCGATGCGGCCGCCAGAGCCGGTTTTACCGATCAGAGTCATTTCACCCGTTTCTTTAAGGATTTCACAGGACTGACTCCGAAACAGTATCAGAAAATATTTACAGAATCCGGCAGGGATACAGCCGCCGGTACGGAGGAATAAAACATGTCAGAAAAGCCAAACATGGCGGGCCATCTCGCGGCCGCCGTCACCATCTTCATCTGGGGAACCACCTTCATTTCAACCAAGGTTCTGCTCGTATCCTTTACACCGCTGGAAATCCTGTTTTTCCGCTTTTTTATCGGATACGCGGCGCTGTGGATCGCCGCCCCGCGCCTCCTCCACACGAAGGATATAAAAAAAGAACTGCTCTTCGCGGCAGCCGGCCTCTGCGGCGTCACGCTCTATTTCCTGATGGAAAATTTCGCGCTGACTCTGACCCAGGCAGCCAACGTAAGCATTATCATCTCCGTGGCCCCGTTCTTCACCAGCCTGTTCGACTGGCTGTTCATGAAGGGGGAAAAGCCGGGCCGCCGTTTCTTAACCGGCTTCACGGCGGCCATGCTGGGAATCTCCCTCTTAAGCTTTCAGAAGGGTACCGGCGTCCAGTTGAGTCCCAAAGGAGATTTGCTGGCGCTTGCGGCGGCAATCACCTGGGCGGCCTACTCCATTCTTACGAAAAAAATCGGAAGCTATGGGTACGGAACCATTGAAAGCACCCGCAGAACCTTTTTTTACGGTCTTATCTTTATGGTACCGGCGCTGTTTTTCCTGCCCTTCCAGATTGCACCGGCGCGTTTTATGGTAATGCAGAACGCACTCAACATCCTCTTCCTGGGATTCGGCGCTTCCGCTCTCTGCTTCGTAACCTGGAATTTTGCAGTCAGAGCCCTGGGCTCCGTAAAGACAAGCGTCTACATCTATGCCGTTCCCGTCATCACGGTAATTACTTCCTTAATCTTTCTGCACGAGGTTATTACCTGGCAGTCCGCATGCGGAATTGTACTGACTCTGGCCGGGCTGATACTCTCAGAGAGCCGGATCACGTTAAAACAGACAGCCAGAAAACCTTCGGTTGACATCGGTATGGACAGACCTTAAAATGGGAGTAACCGATCAGCCAGTCTGATCGAATCTGTCATTACAAAGGAGAACTGCTGTCATGATAAAAAAATGTTTGCTGGCCGCCGCAGTTACAGCCGCGGCCCTGCTGTGCCTGACCGGCTGTCAGCCCAAAGAAGACCCGCTCCAGCTCGGGAGTACTGCCGTTGTGCTGGAGACTGACGAAGCTCAAAACGGGCTTAACGGAACGGAGGCAGACCTCTCCCTCCAGGCGGAAGCCGTCCCCGAAGTAACCGCAGGCAGGGCCGCCTCCCTGGAAGAATCAGACTATAAAGGCTTTGCCGGGCAGATCCAGAAGGTTTTCTCAGAGCGTGATATCGAAGCGCTGTCCAGGCTTTGCGCCTATCCCGTTTACGTTACGACAGAAGCCAACACGGAGGGACAGGATGTTGCGGACGCCGCAGCACTGATATCGCAGAAGGACGATATCTTTACAGACGCCATGCTTCAGGCCGTCGCCGGAGTGGATCCGGAAGAGCTGACGCCGTCACAGGCCGGCATCTTCATCGGCAGCGAATCCGGATCGCCCGGTCTCTTCTTTTCTTTAACCGAGGATGGACAGCTGAATATTATGGGCATTAATTCAGAGGTAATCGACCAATAAAAACAACACTTTTCAATATCTGTTGCTTAAGCAACAACTTTTCCGATCTGTTGCTTGATCTTTGATGGAAATCTGCTTAAACTTGGACTCAAATTCAAACCACCGGACAGTTACCGGAGGAGAATCAAGGGAGGAATGAATATGTATAAGCAGTTAAAGGAACTCGTCACCCAGTACGTGGATGTCAGCCCGGAATCCATCACCAGAGATTCCCGCTTCGTTGAAGACTTAGGATTTGACTCTCTGGATTTTATCGCAATGATCGGAGATATTGAAGAACACTTTCAGATTGAGACGGACATCAGCGATCTGCTTGAAATCAAAACCGTGGACGACATGTTCCGTTATATCGAACGTGTTGCCGTATCATAAAGGCAGCTCGCTGAACATTGTTTGCAATTGCAGATATGCGAAAGAAGCGGTTTGAGGAATCATACTCCCCAAACCGCTTCTTTCTAAATTTTTGGCCGCCTCTGCCATAATGCTTCAGCCAGAACGTACCTCATCAGTTATCACAAAATATCCTTCATTCCATTCAAAAATACATTGCTGATAAAACCGGCTACCATCTCGGGCGGGCTTTCAAACCCCTCTTTCATCCATTTATGCAGGACACCCACCACACCTCCGATAGAATAGGCTACTGCATATTCGCGGCTCAGCTTGTCCCCGTCATTCTCCTTCCCGGATAATCCCGCCATGTACTCTGAGATCATTTTCAGCAGCTTTTTGATAAACCGGCTCTCCTGGCCATTGGTCAGCACACAGTACACAGTCCTGTTCTCATAAATGTACTGGCAGAAGCATTCAAAATACCGGCGGCTGACATCCTCTTCCCGGTTGGGATGAAACCCCCGCATCATCTCCAGCACGTGTTCCATGACTCCATCCTCGATCTGCTCCAGAAGATCGTAGATATCCTGGTAATGGTGGTAGAACGTACAGCGGTTTATCCCCGCCCGTTCCGTCAAATCCCTGATCGTAATCCGGTCGACTGATTTTACCTTCAGAAGCTCCAAAAACGCCTCCTGCAAAAGCCTGTCCGTTCTGCTGTAACGCAAATCCTTTTTCTCACCACTCAAGGCTGTTCCTCCTGTTCTGCCAGACGAATTTCCCCTTCCCCCGCTACACAGGCCGATACAATATACTTCTCTGCCAGCTTCCACTGCCGGAAACTCCAGCCGGTCTTTTCACACGCGATTTCCCCATTTTTACCAATCTGAAAGGATATATCCTGTAAGGGCACGGTAATCCCGCATCCTACCGCCTTCACATAGCTTTCCTTCAGAGTCCAGAACCGGAAAAACAACTCCTCCCGCTCCGATTCTCCCGCCTCCTTCATCTGCCGGAGCTCGGCATCAGAAAGTACTCTTTTTAAGAGCGGCTCCCGGTACGGCCGCACGCACTCCGCGTCAATCCCCACGGTGCAATCCCCGATGGCAAGCACGGCAAGCCCCATGCAGTGGCTGATATTAAAGTGAATCAGCGGATACTCTTTTAAGTATGGCTTTCCATGCGCTCCCTCAGCCAGTTCCGGCGTCCGTCCTTCCCCGCATCCTATCCCATACCGTTCTCTCAGAGCTCTCCGCAGAAGCCAAAGCCCTTGTTCGTGCTCGGTCTCCCTCTTGTTTCCGCCTGTCCCCGGTTCAAAAAAAGCGTGATAAATCCAGACCATAGTGTCTCCAACTCCTGATTTCAACCAATTTTCCTTTCATTCTACCATAGCCTGCGGCAAATGTCACTTCACTATTTCTGCCGGAATTTTCTATTACTCAATAAAAAAACCTTGTCCCGTCCGGCCTGCCCATGTTATACTGCTATTACAAAACCGATGATAGCCTTTATAGGAAGCTATCGCAACAGGAATCCGGCTTCTGTCCGCATTCCGTTCTGCCAGTTTCATCAGGCATTCTCTGTCCGTTCGGACGAAAGAATTCCCACATCACCAGAATTTCATGTAAATAATACCAGAAAAATAAGCAGGGCTATTGTCTGTTTTACAGAAAAATATTATAATGGAGATAGGTTCTTATATAGCTGGAATGGAGGCTGTATGAGCAATACGAACAATGCAGACGGCTCGAAAGACATCCCGGACAACTTTCCGGCGGAAGATTTGGTCTTAAAGAGCTCCATGCAGTTTTTCGGGGAAGAACTGAACCGTTCTGATCTTGTTCCCCTTCTGCTCACCACACTGATGTCAGGTACCATGGATCAGAAGGACCGGATTCTTACGGCAAACCGCCTGATTACCGAATCCGGCACCCTCCCTTGGCCGGACCTGGTAAAAATGCAGGCGGTACTGTACACATTCGCAAACAAGTTTCTGTCAAACGACGATTTAGACAAGGTAAAGGAGGTCATGTTCATGACACGATTAGGCCAGATGCTGGTGAATGATGGAATTGAAATAGGCATTGAAAAAGGAATTGAAAAGGGTGCCCTTGCACTGATTTCCGTTTGCCGGGAAATCGGACTTTCCTACGATGATACCCGCAGAAAACTGATTGAAAAACTGGAGTTGGATGCTCCGGCTGCCAAAAGATATATGGAAGAATTCTGGACCCGGTCCTCTCTGTAACCGTCAAAACGATCAAATTACAAAAACAGCGGCAGAAAGAGCTGCCAAGTCTCTCTCTGCCGCCAAAATCAACTTTTTTCATTCGTTCGAATTTCCTACGATCAACGCTGCCATTTTCTTCTAAAATGTGTTTTACCGTTTAACACAGAATGCATTTCTTCCTGGATAAACAGCTGTCTCCCCCAGTTCCTCTTCGATCCTCAGAAGCTGGTTATACTTCGCCACGCGCTCGCTTCGGCTCGGAGCCCCCGTCTTAATCTGGCACGTATTAAGAGCCACCGCAAGGTCTGCAATGGTGGTGTCCTCCGTCTCTCCTGAACGGTGGGAAGCGATGGCCGTATAGCCTGCCTTATGGGCCATTTTGATGGCCTCCAGCGTCTCGGACACGGAACCGATCTGATTTAACTTAATCAGGATAGAATTGCCGCATCCGGAATCGATTCCCTTCTTCAGTCTCTCCGTATTGGTTACGAAGAGGTCGTCGCCGACCAGCTGCACTTTGCTGCCAAGAGAAGCCGTCAGCTTCTTCCAGCCTTCCCAGTCCTCCTCGTCGAGAGCATCCTCGATAGACCAGATCGGATACTTCTCACAGAGCTGTTTCCAGTGCCCGATCAGTTCTTCAGAGGTAAAATGCTTTTTGCACTTCGGAAGCACGTATTCTCCCTTCTTTCCGCCCTTCCACTCGCTGGAAGCCGCGTCCATGGCGAGGACGAAATCGTGTCCCGGTTCGTATCCGGCGCGCTTTACCGCCTCTAAGATCAGTTCAATGGCTTCCTCATCACTGCCTAAATCCGGAGCGAATCCGCCCTCATCACCGACAGAGGTCGCCAGGCCTTTTTCCTTTAAAATAGACGCAAGGCAGTGGAAAACCTCGGTACACCACCGGAGTCCCTCGCGGAATGTCGGAGCGCCAACCGGCATAATCATGAATTCCTGTACGTCAACAGTGTTGGCCGCATGTGCGCCGCCGTTTAAGATATTCATCATCGGTACCGGAAGTCTGTTTCCGGAGATTCCCCCCAGGAAACGGTACAGCGGGATTCCCATGGAAATGGAGGCGGCCCGTGCGCAGGCGATGGACACCGCAAGAATACTGTTTGCTCCCAGCTTTGATTTGTCCTTCGTTCCGTCCGCCTGAATCATGGCATGATCGACTGCGTAAATATCCGACGCATCCATACCTGTCAATACACCGGAAATGACCGTATTGATATTTTCAACAGCCTTCCTGACGCCTTTTCCGCCAAACCGCTTCTTATCGTTATCTCTCAGCTCCAGAGCCTCAAATTCACCGGTAGATGCACCGCTGGGCGCCGCTCCTCTTCCGATGGTTCCGTCGGCGAGCCATACCTCTGCTTCCACAGTAGGATTTCCTCTTGAGTCAATGATTTCCCGTCCGATAACCTTTTCTATTTCCAGATAGTTCATATTCGTTCTCCTTTCATCTGCCTGTTCCTTTCAGGATTCCTCCAGAACCGCCAGCAGATCATCCACTGTTTTTCTGCCGAATACCACCGTCCTGTCATTGATGATCGTACACGGCACACTCATAATCTGATACTTTTCTTTCATTTCCGGATAATGGGCCAGATCGAAGGCCCATGCTTCCACACCGTCACGTTCCGCGGCGATTCTGCCCGCCGCCATAACCGTGGCCGGACACATGGTACAGGACAGGGATACGGCAATCTTTATGTTCACCGGTCCCTTCAGCTTCCCGATCCGCTCCCTCTCTTCATCCGTAATCGGCTGTCCCGGACCGCCCGCATTATAGATTGCAAGTACAAAGGAATTGAATTCATGGCCTCCCGGAACCGCATAGAACCGGATCCCGGTCTCATTCCCGTTCTCCGTTAAAATACGCAGCACCGGATACTCTTCATCCTCTTTGATCTTATCCGATTCACGGCGGTATCTGCATTCCACCATATCCGAACTGTCACCGAGTTCATCAAGAAAATGTTCCATCTCCGCCGCCATAGGACTGCCGTCGAGCACACCCTCAACCACTATTCTATTCTGAAGCCTGGAAAATAAGTCCGCAAGCTGAGATTTCATTTCCCCGGTTATAAACACCCCCTCCGTTCCTCCGTCGGAAGCTTCCAGGGTGCCGGAATTCTCTGCGGCCCCGGTGTGCTTCGAAGCGCCGGAGTTTTCTACAGCCTTCGTCCGTTCCTCTTCCATCTGCGCTTTCCATTGGGCCAGCTCCGGTTTCTCATATGTTTCCGAAACGTACCGCTCCAGGGAAGTGGCAGCCACGGCTCCGTCTGAGACAGCAGTCACCACCTGGCGCAGGTTCTTTACGCAGACATCTCCGGCCGCATAGATGCCGTCCACACTCGTCTTCTGGTTCCGGTCCGTAATGATGTATCCCTGTCCGTCCAGCTCCACGAAACCTTCCAGCCATTTCGTATCCGGCACGTATCCGGCAAATACAAAAATCCCGAAGGAGGTTCCTTCCGGTGCTTCGTAGGTCCACTCCCCGCCGGATGCATTGTCTTTAAAACGCGCGCGCCGAAGCAGTCCGTCTCCAGCTGCCTCCACAATCTCCGTCTCGTAGTGTACCTCGATCTTCTCATGGTTTTTCGCCTTGTCTGCCACCGCCTTCGCGCAGGTAAAGTCTTCCTCCCTGACGATGATCGTAACTTTTTTGGCGTACTTTGTCAGAAATACAGCCTCTTCCGCCGCCGCAAATCCGCCGCCGATGACGAAGACATCCATTCCCGTGAAAAATTCCCCGTCACAGGTGGCACAGTAGGCGACACCGCGTCCCTGGTATTCCTGTTCTCCCACAAAGCCCAGCTTTCTGGGATTGGCACCCACTGCCAGAACAATGCCCGGAGCACGGTACTCTCCTTTGTCAGTTTTCACCGTCCTGATATCTCCGTCCAGATCAATTCCCGTAACCTCAGCCATGGCAAATTCCGCGCCAAAGGCTTCCGCCTGTCTTCTCATCTGTTCCGTCAGCTCAGTGCCGTCCGTCTTCTCCACGCCGGGATAGTTGACAATCTCCGATGTAATGGTGATCTGCCCTCCCATTTTCTCCTTTTCCAGGACGAGGACCCGGTATTTTGCCCTCGCCGCGTAGAGGGCGGCCGATAATCCGGCCGGCCCCGCTCCCACGACGATGACGTCGTACTGCCCTCTCATATTACAAAAGTCCTACCAGGTTCAGGCTTGGCTTTAACGTCTCTTCACCTGGTTTCCACTTTGCCGGGCAAACCTCGTCGCCGTGTTCCGCCACGAACTGGGAAGCCTGTACTCTTCGGAAAAGCTCCTCAGCATTTCTGCCCACATTTCCGGCGATGACTTCATAAGCCACGATCTTCCCCTCCGGATTGACAATAAAGGAACCTCGCTCTGCCAGGCCATCCGCCTCAATCATGACGTCGAAGTCCCGGGCCAGTGCTCCGGTCGGATCCGCCAGCATCGGATACTGAATCTTCTGAATGGTCTTTGACACATCATGCCATGCTTTATGCACGAAATGCGTATCGCAGGAGACACTGTAAATCTCGCAGCCAATCTTCTTAAAATCCTCATACTTGTCCGCGAGATCCTCAAGCTCCGTCGGGCACACAAAGGTAAAGTCCGCAGGATAGAAGAAAAATACTGCCCACTTTCCCAGAACATCCTCCTTCGTTACTTCTTTAAATTCATTATTTACAAAACTCTGTACTTTAAACTCACCGATTTCTTTTCCAATTAATGACATAGTCTTTCTATCTCCTTTCAGTTGTTTATCCTTAAATAATATGGTTCATTTACAGGAAAATTATAAGTTAGTCTTATCTAACTTATGGTTATATTATAACACCTGAAAGTCGAAAAAGTCAATAAACAGTATTGATTATTATTATCATTTTTTCAGTATTGAAATTTGGATATAGTTTCTATTGTAAGAAGTTATGATAGTCCTGCTTCCATTCCCTCACTCGTTCTGTGTCCCTCTGTTATTATAAAGAAACATCACCACCGCCATCGCGCAGATGATCACATACCCCAGCACACTGAACCGGTCCGGCACCTGGCCGAAGATAACAAAGCCCAGTACAGCGGAAAAGATAATCTGAGAGTAATCGTAGACGGAGATCTCTCTGGCCGGAGCATGGCAGTAAGCCGCAGTAATCGCAAACTGTCCGCCGGCGGCCGCAAGGCCCGCCAACAGCAGATACCCCAGCTGCTCCAGCGTCATCCCATGGAAACGCACCAGAAGATATGGAAGCGTCGCCAGGCAGGAGAATCCGGAGAAAAAGCAGACGATAAACGGACCCTTCTCTCCGCGGATTCCCAGTGACCGCACAAAGGTATAGGCGGCTCCCGCGCTCATACCTCCCAACAGACCGATCACAGCCGGAACCAGTTCCATATTGAGGGGAGACGGCTTGATGATAAAGAGGCTCCCTGCAAATGCACCTGCCACAATAACCGCCTGAACCGGCTTTACCTTCTCCTTTAAGATCAGGAAACTGAACAGAATGGCAAAAAACGGCGACATCTTGTTCAGCATGGACGCATCCGCCAGCACCAGATGATCCACTGCGTAAAAATTACAGAGAATTCCGACAGTGCCGAACGCAGAGCGCAGAAACAGCGGCCATAGATTCTCTTTCTTTCCCGAAAAGCCCACATGATCCCGTTTCATCAAAATGAGTGCAAAGAAAAATGCCACCAGGTTCCGGAAAAAGCTTTTCTGGACAGACGGTAAATCTCCTGACAGCCTGACAAACAGATTCATCAGAGCAAAACAGAACGCCGAACAGACGATAAACACAATTCCCTTATAACGTGATTTCATGGCCCGCCGCTCCTATTCGCCGGACAGCCAGAAGTTCAGCTTATCATCGCTGTACTCCAGTTTGTACCGCAGCTTTCCAAAGAACTCCTCCAAAGCCGCATACAGCTCCTCATACTGTCCGTCGCAACCGCACTCGCCAAGCGGCTCGATCCAGCAGGACTGCTTTCCGCAGGCGTCCCGCAGATGGATCCGGAAGTTTAAGCCCCTCTCCTTCAAAAACGCGTCACAGTCCACGATCTCACGAAGTGATATCACATCTTTCATTGTCTTACTTCCTTTCTCTCCTAAAATAATTCAACCGCCTTATAAAAACGCTGCCGCATTTTATAAAACGGTTGAACTCTGTCCCAATTAAGACTCCTGATTCTTATACTTCTCTGCCTGTGCGGCAATCAGTTCCATATCATCAAAATAGTTGATCTTCATGGCTGCCTTCACGCCTGCCAGCGTATCCGCCGCCACGCGTTCCGCCTTCTCACTGCCTTCCTTCAGAATCTGATATACGTAAGGAATATTGGCCTCATACTCTTTTCTTCTGGCACGGATGGGAGCCAGTTCCTCCTGAAGAACGCTGTTTAAGAACTTCTTCACCTTCACGTCGCCCAGTCCGCCGCGTCTGTAGTGATCCTTCAGCTCATCCAGATTCTTATAATCCGGAAGATACTTTTCAAACGCATCCTCCCTGCAGAAGGCATCCAGATACGTAAATACCGTATTGCCCTCAATCTGACCAGGGTCGGAAACCTGGATATGGTTCGGATCGGTGTACATGCTCATAACCTTCTTCTTCACATCTGCCTCGGAATCCGACAGATAGATACAGTTGCCAAGAGACTTGCTCATCTTCGCCTTTCCGTCAGTACCCGGAAGCCTTAAGCAGGCCTTATTGTCGGGAAGCAGAATATCAGGCTCCACCAGTGCCTCTCCATATACCGAATTAAACTTTCTGACAATCTCTCTCGTCTGTTCGATCATCGGCTCCTGATCCTCGCCTACCGGCACGGTAGTCGCCTTAAACGCCGTGATGTCCGCTGCCTGACTGATCGGATACGTAAAGAAACCAACCGGAATGCTGGCTTCAAAATTCCTCATGGCGATCTCAGACTTCACAGTTGGATTTCTCTGAAGCCTGGCAACGGTGACCAGATTCATATAATAAAAGGACAGCTCCGTCAGTTCCGGAATCTGTGACTGGATAAACAGGGTCGATTTTGCCGGGTCAAGGCCGCAGGACAGATAATCCAGAGCCACTTCAATAATATTCTGACGCACCTTCTCCGGGTTGTCCGCATTATCGGTCAAAGCCTGCGCGTCAGCGATCATGATAAATATCTCATCAAACTCACCGGAATTCTGCAGCTCCACCCTGCGCTTTAAGGAGCCCACGTAATGGCCGATATGAAGTTTACCCGTTGGCCGGTCTCCCGTCAAAATAATCTTTTTCATGTTGTAGTACCTCCAATGTATTAGGCTTTCCCCATTATAGCACAACATGTCTGTCTGTTGCAAGGTCAAATGGCCCCTGTGGCGGGCCAGGCTATAGATTTATCCTCTTCCTGTATTCCGCCGGCGATTCGCCGTAATACTTCTTATAGCTTTTGCTGAAATAGTCGTAATCGCTGTACCCTAAGTTCTCGCAGATTTCGGCTGCCGGGCTTCCCTCCGCCAAAAGCTCCTTTGCCCGCTTCATCCTGCAGTCCAGCAGGTAATCCTTAAAGTTATGGCCCGTCTTATCCTTAAAGAGGATGCTGATATAGGATGGGGACACGCCCCAGCTCTCCGACAGCGCCTTTAAAGACACACCGCCCGGGTTATCCCTCATCTGGCTTAAGATATCTCCCAGCAGCGCATCTGTTTGATTTTCGTGGAAACACGATATCTCCTGCTGCCGGTCGAACTGCTCTTCCTTTCTGATCTGTATCATCACGCGGTTAATCAGTTCCAGCAGCTCATCCTGGGCGACCGGCTTCGTCACATACCCGCTGGCTCCAAGGGATATGGCCTTTTTCGCATAGGCAAAATCTTCATATCCGCTGATAAATATGATCTTGGAGGCAGCGGAATGCTCCCGGATCTTACCGCTCAGTTCCAGTCCATCCATACCGGGCATGCGGATATCTGTCAGAACGATATCCGGAAACCGCCTCGAATCCGTTATCACGCTCCAGGCCTCCTCCCCGTCGCAGGCCGTGTCGATTTCCGTAATACCCGGAACCTCGGATAAGAGGTATAAAATACCGTCACGAATAAATTTTTCATCCTCTACAATCATCAGATACATCGTCCAAACCTTCCAATCCGATCAGTGGAATGACGACACTGGAAATCACGCCGCCTTCCTTTCTCTCTTCCACGGTCACATGGTACTTCTTTCCGTAAAGCATGGTGAGCCGTTCATTGATATTCTGTATCCCATATCCGCCGTGATGATAGCGGGCGCCTTCTCTCTGCTTTGCACACAGCCCCACGCCGTCGTCTTCCACAGTGATCACGATGTCGTTTTCCCTGCGGACAAAGGAAATGAGGATCGTTCCCGGCCCCCGTTTCGGCTCAATTCCGTGAAGGATGGCGTTTTCCACCAGCGGCTGTACGATCAGCTTCGGGCAGACGCACGGCTTTAATTCCTCCTCCACATGAATCTCAAAATCAATTTCCGCCTTCTTATACTGTTCAATGGTGACATAGCTCTGTATATGGCGCACCTCGTCGCCCACTGTGTAAAGCTCCTTCCCATGGTTTAAGCTCAGCTTAAAAAAGTCGGAAAGAGACTTCACGATCTTACAGATATCCTGATTGGATGAGCGGTATGACATCCAGTTGATCATATCGAGGGTATTGTACAGGAAATGGGGATTGATCTGCGCCTCGAGGGCTCTTAAGCCCGCCTCCTTCTCCTTGATGCGGGCCTCATATACCTCGTGGGTCAGACGCTCGATGTTATTGCTCATGGAATTAAACTTATCTCCCAGCATCCCGATCTCATCTGCTGCGTCGTCCGTCACCCGGACGCTTAAGTTTCCCTGGCTGAAGATCTTCATGCTCTCCGCGATATTCTGCACCGGTTCCGCCACGGTCCTGGTAATCAAAAGCGACAGATAGAGAATAATGCCGATACTCACCAGACAGATAACGGCAGCCAGTATCCCAATTCCGGCAAATGACCGTACCAGTTCATGGTAATCCTTAAAAATGGCGATCTCCCATCCGGTACCGGCCATATTCTGGAAAAGCACCTGATACCGGCCCGATTCCAGCTTCCAGTCCGCCTTCCACATATCCTCAGAATCCCGGTAGCCCGATACCCGGCCTCATTTAAATCTTCATCCGCAATATCGGCAATATTCCCATTTCCTGTTCCGGAACAGATCAGGCCGCCCTCCTCATCGTAAACAGCAATAACCGCATCGGTCTGCACCGTCTTCATCTCTTCCTTCAGCTCATCCGTCCCCACATAGAGAAGCACCCATCCCGTAGTCCTTCCATTAAAATAATTAATAATCTGCCTGGAGAAAACGATAATCTCTTCCCCCTCCTGATCCGTTCCGTGCCACAGATGCAGCCGGTCCGGACTCTCCGCCGCCCGGGCTCTCGCCTCGCCGGAGAGCGCTGTATAGCGGTCGTCGAAAATCCCCGTGACGTACGCTCCGTTCCGGTCCAGGATTTCCGCACGCACGCCGCCCTTAATCTGGCTTAATTCCGCTAACAGCTTGCCCTGTAGGTCTCTCGTCAGTGCAGTCCGGTCGAGAAGGCTGATATCCATATTAAGCTTTCGCACGCTCTTGACCACATCGGCGTCGGAGGCAAACGCATTGATTCTCTCCTCCTTGGCTCCGGTCACGATTCCGATCCGGTACTGGATGGTCCCCAGCGCCTGTATGGACTGCTCCTCGTAATTGTCCATAATCGTATGGTAAAGCCTGACGCCCATAATAACCCCCAGCACCGCCATCGGCAGAAGCGAAACGATCACAAAGCCAATAAACAGCCTTCTCTTCAAACCAATTCTCCTGAGAAGCGCGGGAATTCGCTTTCTCCTGTCCCCCAAGCACGATCCCTCCCTTTTCTTACGTATCAGAGGGCAGGAACTTTTTGTCTCTGTCCTTTATAAACCAGTAGACGTCAAAACCTTCCTGCCATTCTTCCTCCGTCCTGCCCAGATACTCTTTCAACTTCCGGTACTCCTCCGAAACCCGATCCTCTGATCCCTGTCTCCTGTATTTTAACATACTTATGTACATTTCGGCAGCCCTGCCGGAATATAACAGATATTTCCAGGCCGTATGATCCTGTATCTTCTCATCCCCAAAATTCTTCTCAAAAAGAGGCCGGTATGTTCTGATTAAATCTGCCGCCGCTTTCAGCTTTTTTGCAGCACCCGCGCACACTCCCGGATCATCGTTCTCCGGCTGTTCCATGTACGACAGTGCAGAGAGTTCCTTACAGTAGGAAAGCACCGTCTCCGCCTGATTACCGTAGACCATCTGGAAATACTCCCGCTCCAGCGTTTCAAAAGTACGGCTCCTGTTCCAGAGCGTTTCAGCCATTACGTACATTCCAAAGCCCGCAGGCGCAAATACTCTGGTCTGCTGACAGCTTACATACCCGTCAAAGCCCGCCTCTTCCAGGTTCACCAGGTCTTTCCACAGAATTTCTGCCGATCCGTAATCGCCCCAGTCCCGGAACTGATTCCACATGTAGTGATAATCATACAGAAAGCTGTCCCCCGGAAAAAACTGTTTCCAGGCGCTGCAGTAATGCATATTTTCCCCCGCATTTACCGGAAATCTGCATTGATTCCGCTTATACGGAGGAATGAGCGCCGTCTCTTCCACCGGAAGCGGCGTCCGGTAAGACCGGGTAATCGGCGCAAACATGAACACAAATCGCTCCGGATTCAAAAGCTTCGCGCTGACAGGCGGCCACAACAGATCAAAATACGCCAGAAATACTACCTTAACCGGACTGCCTTCCTTTGAAAGTGCCTCATCCACCTGATTTAATATCTCAATATACCAGTCAGAAGGCCGTTTCGCGGCGCATGCCCCGCATTCACAGCTGTTGTTTCCGTCATCGGCAAGCCACACATGAACCATGTCCAGCTGCGGGTTTGCATGAATGTAATCCAGGATCTCACGAACCAGCAATTCTCTCACCAGCGGGTTGGAACAGCACAGGCTGGTGTTTAAAGGAACACCGTGAAACAGTCCCCTCTTCCCGTCAATCATCGCCAGATACTCCCTGCGCTCCTCCGGCACCTTTTCCTCCGCCAGAGGATCCCATCCCGTACCGGGCAGTCCTGCCACTCCCGTCGTAAAGCCATGGCCGCCCGCCTGCCAGATCAGCCCCAGTTTCTTCATATGGGGGACGAGAATTTCTTTTACAAACGCGTCCACCTCCTCTTCCGAGGGCACCGGCTCCTTTCCGTGATACGGATTATTGGTATGGAGGTACCACGTCTTAAAAAACTCATAGGGAATCTTAAACTGTGTAAAATACGTATTAAAGCCAGCCTTCGGAAGCCAGGTCACAAAGCGCATAATATTTTCAAACGACACGGCGCCTTCTATACAGATTCCGCGGTACCGGCTGGAAGCCTCTTCTCTGATCTTTACCGTGTGGGGCCCCACCGCTGCCGGGATCCGTTCCCCCTCCCGGTCCGGCCTCAGAAATGCAAAGCCCAGCTCTTTTAAATACCGGTAGGCCCCCAGCAGCACACTGCGGTTATTGGAGCCCCTGATGGTTCCCCCAAGATCTGTTACGGTAATGGCGTAGGCGTCTGCATTCTGCCAGACAGAGTGAGAGGGACGCTCCAGACACTGCCCTTCCTTTACCCGAAACTCCTCCGGTGCCACCGCCAGCTCCAGCGTCTTCATATACTGGCTGTGCGCCTCCCCCACCGAGGTCCAGACTGACAGGCCAGCCAGGCTTAAGTAACGTTTCAGTTCCTCCGCCGCATAGAGGATCGTTTCCCGGTCATTGCGGCACAAAATCAGTACACTTTCTCTCATCTGCTCATCCTTTCACGGAACCTGAAGTCAATCCGCCTACCAAATACTTCTGTGCAAATATAATCATGACGAATGCCGGAAGAACCGCGATGGTTGCCGCCGCGCTCATGGAAGCCCAGTCTGTCGTATTCTGCATCATAAACTGCCGGATACCCACAGACAGCGTCCGCAGATTTTTATCCTGGATAAAAATACTGGCGATCGTATATTCATTCCAAACATTCATCAGAGTAAACACTCCCACCGATGCCACTCCAGGCAGGGAAAAAGGAAGAATGATCCTCCAATATGCCTGAAAGCGGCTGCATCCGTCGATCATGGCCGCCTCGTCCAGTTCCGTCGGAATATCGTCGAAAAACCCTTTCAGGGTCCAGATACCGAACGGCAGATTGATGGCCGTATAGATAAGTATAAGGCTGAAGTGGGTATCCACCAGATGAAACCGGCTGAGCGTCACATACAGCGGAATCATAATCAGCATGGCCGGCAGCATTTGAAGGATAATGAGGAACATCGTATATCCGTCAAAAAGGATACCGCGGCACCGTGACAGTCCGAAACCGGCCATCGTGGAAAATGCCACACACAGCACCGTCACGATCAGCGCCACGAAGATCATATTGACGAGAGACTGTGCAAAAGAGGTCCTGGTAAGCACATGAATAAAATTATCCAGCGTGGGATGCAGCGTGAACAGCGAAACGGTTGACAGCGTCTCAGACCTCGGTTTTAACGCAGTTCCAATCATGGACAGAACCGGTAAATTGGCAGCCGCGCAGAAAAAGATCAGAAGTGCATAAACGATCCCCTTTTTATTTTTCATACGTCATCCTTTCCCTTCTGCATTTTCATGTATACTGCGCAGAAGAACAGAAGAATCACAAGAGTCATCATGGAAATAGCGGATGCATACCCCATCTGCCCCCGGTAAAACGCGGTATTGTATGTGTAGATCGGAAGCGTAAAAGTCGCCTCCAACGGTCCCCCCTGAGTCAGAAGATAGATAATATCGAAATTGTTAAAGCCCCAGATAAACATCAGGGTCACGACCACCATGCTCACGTTCCGGATCATCGGCAGTGTGATATAGAAAAACGTCTTAATTCCTGTGGCCCCGTCCATCCTGGCCGATTCGTAGACATCCTCCGGAACGCCCTGGAGACCTGCCAGCAGCGACATACACATAAACGGATACGATTTCCACGTTCCCACCACGATGCATGTAATCCGCGCCATCCTCTGATCTGCAAAGAACAGAATCGGGCCATCCGTCAGATGCAGCCTCTGCAGAACCACGTTCACGATTCCCGACTGGTCATTTAAAATCCACAGCCAGTTCGCCGTAGCCACTACGGTCGGTATCGCCCATGGAATCAGAATCAGGCCGCGAAACAGCGCTCTTCCCTTGATCTTCTGATTCAGCAGAACAGCCAGAAAGAGTCCCAGTACGTAGCTGGCGGCCACACAGATAAACGCATACTCCAGGGAATACACCAGGGACGGCCCCATAGTCCTGTCCGAAAACAGCTTGATAAAATTGGCAGCGCCCGTAAACCGGACCGTCTGTCCCTTCTTTAAGATATTCGTATTGGTAACACTTAAATAAATACTGTTAAACAGCGGATAAAAGCTGACCAGCAGCAGAATGATCGTCGGCATGACCAGCATTTTAAGACCAAACCTTCTCCGGTTTTTCTCCATCAGCAGTCCCTCCTTTTTTAATGAAGGTCCGGCCTTTTATAAAAGCCGGACCTCTCTGGTCACTACTCTTCTGTTGCGATGTCGATTGCCTCCTGGATCTTTTCTGCCTGGATTCTGGCGATCTCGCCGGTATCCACCTTACCGTTAAGCGCCTCCTGCGCGCTGTAATTCATCGTCTGCTCACCATTTACCTGAGAGAATCCCGGGAAAATGTTCTCGATCGGCCAGGTACACGGTACTGCGGTCGGCACGATCTTATTTAACACGCCCTGGGCAACCTTGTTGTTAAAGGTCTCGCCGCTGAAGAAGGATTTCTTCGCCGGATACGCCCAGCATCCGCCTTCGGTATATAAAGCGCTGCTGTTCTCTGCCCACCATTTTACAAACTTCTTCGCTTCCTCCGGGTACTTTGTCTGTGAGAATGCCATCAGAGCATCGCTGAAGCTGGAGGTTCTGACCGCAGTTCCGTCCGGCCCCTTAAATGCACTGTAAACCTCGGTATTTTCCAGAATCTCCGGATAATCGAAGATGGAAGCCGGGAAGCTGGTAAACCAGAACACGGACTTACCGCTGTAATACAGCTTCTCCGCATCCGCTGATTTATGTCCCAGGACACCGTCAGCCACATAGCCCTTTTCCTTGAACGTCTTAAATAAATCGATGGCCGCCTTATATCTGTCATCCGTACTTCCCGGCGTGCCGTCCTCCTTCACGATTCCCGCGTCATTGCTCATGGCGAAGCACATAAAATAGTGCCACAGCCCCATGTCTGCTCCCGCGAAATCCAGAGGAGTCAGATCCGGGCGGACCTCTTTGATCTTCTCACACGCCGCCAGCAGTTCATCCCAGGTTTCCGGAACCTTTTCGATTCCGCACTCCTTCAAATAATCGCTGCGGTAAAAGATCCCTCTGTATCCCACCATATAAGGAACAGCGATCTGATCGCCCTCGTAAGTAAACGATTTCATTGTGGCTTCCCCATAGTCATCAATGGTTCCATCCTGTTTCCATTCCGCCACTACATCGTTAAGTTCCAGGGCCTCTCCCATTCTGGCGTACATGTCCGGAAGATCCAGAGCCACACTGGCCACGTCCGGTGCTGCATTGGAGCTGACCGCGGTTAAAAACAACTGGTAATAATTATCCCATGGCTGTACCGTAACCTCGATATTCACGCCCGGGTTCTCGCTCTCATACTGTGCGATCAGTTTTTCACACGTCTCTAAGTAGGCGTCGTCGCTTCCGTAATTCATTTCCCAGAACTGCAGCGTAATCTCGCCCTTCTGCTCCTCTTTGGCCGTCTGCGCCACGGTCTCCGCTTTCGCTGTAGTCGTCTCCGTCTCCGTTTTCGCTCCGGTGGTGTCCCCCGCCCCGGAAGTGCCGCTGTTTCCCCCACAGCCGCAGAGCCCCGCCATAACGGCCGCCGTTAGTGTCAGAGTAATCCATCTCTTCTTCATTGTAAAACCTCCCTCTCGTTTGTCCTCTTGATCTGTTGCCTGTCCCCTGGTGCATGTTTGAAAATAGCGTTCATTACTTCCTTATGTCTAAACTTCTTACTGCCTGTTAAGTCTATTATAAGTAAGAGGAGGGACAATCTTCAACGGAGATAATTTTATAAAACCTGTAATTTTTTTACTTTCGCCCGGCCGACTTCACCTTTCCTGCTAATTTCTCCGGCACGGCTTATATCTCCAACCGGTCTTCCAGTAAAGTCTTTGAGACCTTCATTGCAAGGATTATCTTTTCGTACCGCCGAAACTGCGCCGTCCCTTTTTCGTATTTTGACTGTGCCTTCTCACATTTACTGATTATAGAAACAATAGGAGGAACCGCTGATTTTAGTTCCTCCATGAAAGAGCCGTCTCCCAGTATTACGCAACTGTCTGGTGTTTCGCATTTCCCCGCCTCTTCACAACTCGCCGCAGACAATTGACCTCCCATGCGCAGAAGTTCTGCTTCAACCAGTTCCTTTGAGAGATAAAGCGCCCTTATTCTGTTTTTCAAAAGCGTATGCTGGGAGGTGCCTTCTCTGAATTTGGTCTGTGCATTCTCGCACCTCTCCACAATCGAGGCGATCACAAAAAGCGCCTCTTCCAGCGCCTCTTTGTTGATATTAATCATCCTGTTTGTCTCCTTATTTCTGCTGTCTTCCACTGTTTGAACACCTTACCGCCGTCCTGTCATCGCATATTCAGCCTGACTTTTTATGCTCCCGGATGTCGGTATACCGTTGTCAATCATCACCTGCATGTTGATCATAGACCACGGCTTCTGTAAGGTTCCCATCCTGCTTTTCTTCGTAAAACGCCTCAAGGCTTTCAGCCAGTTTTTCCGGAGCCTCCACATTCACTTCGTGCCCACAGCCTTCCAGTATCTTTATATTCGCCCCAGGAATCTTCTCTGCCATCATTTCCGCGGCTCTTCTGTTTGCCCGGTCCTTCTCCCCACACACGATCAGTGTCCTGCAATCCACTTTTTCCAAATCTTCCTTGAAATCCAGCGCCATCATAGATTTTGTCAACTGAATCAGTTCTCTCTTACCTAACCCCATTTTCTTAAAAATCCCATTCGGCATCACCCGAAATATCATATTCTGCAGTCTTAAAAGCCCCTTCGGCATCACGTACTGTCCCCCAATCAAAACCAGCGACGTTACCTTTCCCGGATGCTCCACCACATAATTTAATGCAATCACAGCGCCCAAAGAAAGACCACAAAGCCCAAACTCCGTTTTTACAGACTCACAGTACGCCGAAAAATCCTCATATACTCTGCTATACGAAATCTCTTCCCCATCGTTTAAAGCAAATACGTTCAGGCATTGAATCTCTTCCTGTTCTCTCATGCAGGAAACCGTTTTATTCCAACTATCCGGCCCCTGTCCAAGTCCATGTATAAAAATGTATTTCAATCCTTGTCTCCTCTGTCTTTTTATTTTTAACGTCTGTGAATTATTTTTTCATAAATTTAATATAAGCTTCTAATGCTGGCAGAGACTCCCTCAACGGTTTATTTTTGTAATAATCGATTACACTCTGCTATCGCTAGCGGAGACAGAGGGGGTGCAAAGGAAAGTATCTTTTCCCAACTATTTCAATCCGCTATCGCTAGCAGAGACTCCTTGCGGCGCTGACTGGAAAAAGGAGTTTCATATTTCAATCCACTCCGCTATCGCTAGCAGAGACACAATGGCGACAGAATTTGTCCGGAAGGATTCATATTTCAATCCACTCCACTATCGCTAGCAGAGACCGGGAATAAGGCATATATCTCAACCTCTATTTTATTTCAATCCACTCCACTATCGCTAGCAGAGACCATTGGAACCGCTTCTAAATATCGTTCGTTGGAACATTTCAATCCACTCCACTATCGCTAGCAGAGACTCGCCAGCTTCTTATACTGCTTCATGACCTTGGTATTTCAATCCACTCCACTATCGCTAGCAGAGACGGCAACCATATCCGGAATAAAACTGGATTTCAAATATTTCAATCCACTCCACTATCGCTAGCAGAGACGCGCGGTCCTGTATATCAACGCGGTATCACAGGACATTTCAATCCACTCCACTATCGCTAGCAGAGACTCCCGGTTTATGGCATGGTATTTGAAATCGGGACATTTCAATCCACTCCACTATCGCTAGCAGAGACGTAAGGTGATGTGCTGCAATACACCGTTACGGTCATTTCAATCCACTCCACTATCGCTAGCAGAGACTGCAAATTCACACATATTATACCATATAACCAGTAATAATCATGGGTATTTTGCATATATTTCATTAACTCAATTCATCCAATTCTCCTATCTTCCCTCCATAACCGCGAAATTCTCGGTGCGAACCTCCCAGGGGTTTTATGATCACTTCTGGTTCGCACCATAATTCACAGGCTAGAAAATGAGAGGTTTTTCTACATTTACCCTTCATAGGCACCAAAATGTTCCACCTTCGTATCATGTTTGTTGACCAGATAATATAACCTCAAACTAATCAGTAAAATTAATATAGATTACATTATGGCAATTTAAATGTTCTATATTTGTGTGAAATTCTTTAATTAAGATTATTGAATAAAGAGTCCGCAGTCCCCCTCTTTTATATAATAAGAAGCCAGCATTTCCAACGCCATAGTTTTCCCAAATCTTCGGGATCTGCTTACGTAATAAATTTTTCTTTTGTTGAAATCTTTTTGTTTATTTCTTCAATCAATAAAGACTTATCCACAAAAAAGGACCGTTTTTGCCTCCCTGAAACCATTAGTGATATCGGATCGGTTTAAAAAACGATAGTATCCTTGCATAAATTACCTCCATTTCAGTTAACTCAGCAATAAGCGTCCGTGATTTTTCACAATATAAGTTTACTATATTTTATTTTACAAGTCAATTTATACAATTCAAAACCAATCATAATAAATATCTATTCCACTTCAGCAAGTAGATGTTAAGGTTCTTGGAAGAATACTCCCCTTCATATAAAGCTATTTTTCCACATATAAAGATAAAAGAAAAAAGACAACAGCCTCCTTTTAAGAGGCTAGTTGTCTATAGTTCAAATCGTTGTTATCAATAACCTTTGTTTTTTACCTCTAACACTCTCCCCCCGCCACCATCCAATCATTCCACCGAAAACACTCTCTCCGCATAATTCACCGAAGCCATCGCATCCCTGCAATACCTGTCTGCTCCAATGGTCTTTGCATAATCCTCCGTCAGCACGGCGCCTCCCACCATTACCTTTGTTCCGGGCGCCGCTTTCTGCAGCTGCCGGATGGTCTCTTCCATACTGGGAACCGTTGTTGTCATCAGTGCGCTGAGTCCCACCAGCTTCACCGCCTGCTCTACAGCAGTCTCCACCACCAGCTCCGGAGGTACATCCTTCCCTAAATCAATGACATCATATCCATAATTCTCCAGAAGCACCTTAACGATATTCTTCCCTATATCATGGATATCCCCCTTCACCGTCGCCAGAATGATCTTCCCCTTCTTCTCCTCTTCCCTGCCTGACTTCGCCAGCTGCTCCTTGATGACTTCAAAAGCCGCCTTGACCGCTTCCGCACTCATCAAAAGCTGCGGAAGGAACACAGTGCCCTTCTCAAAGCCTTTTCCAACGCGGTCTAAAGCCGGGATCATCTCCTCATTAATGATGACAAGGGGCTCCAGCGTCTTCAGCAGCTCCGTAACCGCCTGATGTGCACTCTCCTTCAATCCTCTCTCAATACTCTCAGCAAGAGAAGCAGAGATCGCAGATCCACTTCCATCCGCTTTACCGGAGCCGCCCCCCTGGCGCACCGTCTGTCCCAGTGTCGCCACCTGGCCGCTGTAAACGCTGATATACTCACTGCATTGCGGATCCAGATCCGCCAGCACCCGAAAACTGTAATACGAGCGCATCATGGCCTCGGAATTCGGATTAATAATCGCTGCATTCAGCCCATTCTGCAGCGCCATGGTGAAAAACGCCGCGTTGACGATCTCACGCTGGGGAAGCCCGAAGGAAATATTGGACACACCCAGAATTGTCTTTCCGCCCAGTTCATCCCTCACTCTTCTGACCGTTTCCAGTGTGGTAATTGCGCCCCTGCTGTCAGAGCTGACCGTCATACAGAGTGCATCGATCACAATATCTTTTCTCTCAATACCATATTCCGATGCCTTCGCATAAATCTTTTCAGCCACCTTCAGACGCCCGTCTGCCGTCTCCGGGATTCCGTCCTCGTCAAGCGCCAGGGCGACAACAACGCCGCCATACCGCTTAACCAGAGGAAATACCGCCTCCATCACTTCCTGCTTTCCATTGACGGAGTTAATCAAAGGCTTACCGTTGTAAACACGCAGAGCCCGTTCCATGGCCTGAATATTAGAGGTGTCTATCTGGAGGGGCAGATCGATGATACTCTGCAGTTCCATCACCACCTCCTCCATCATGGCCGCCTCGTCGATCTCAGGCAGGCCCACATTCACATCCAGCACGTGCGCTCCGTTATCCTGCTGTGCCACACCTTCCCGCAGGATATATTCCAGATTATGGTCCCGAAGCGCCTGTTTAAACTTAGATTTTCCAGTCGGATTGATGCGTTCGCCGATCAGGACAGGATTTTTATCAATCTCAACTGCCTGTGCATAGGAAGAAATTACAGTACGGTTCTTTTTCTCCGGCATTCGCGCCGGCTGGTCCTTACAGAGTGCAATGGTTTTCCGGATATGCTCCGGAGTCGTTCCGCAGCAGCCCCCTACGACACAGGCTCCCATTTCCACGATCTCTCTCATGGTCCCGGCAAACTCGTCCGCATCAATATCATAGACGGTCCGGCCTCCCTCGCTTCTTGGAAGTCCCGCATTTGGATTTACGATAACCGGAACCGAGGCCGCCTTCATGATATCAGCCAGTATCCCCTTCATCTGGACCGGCCCCAGACCACAGTTAATTCCCAGAGCATCTACGCCCAGTCCCTCCAGCAGCGCGACTGTAGATTCCACAGTTCCTCCCGTCAAAAGCTTGCCCTTACTGTCAAATATCATTGTGGCAAAGACCGGAAGCTTACAGTTTTCCTTTGCAGCCAGAACGGCCGCCTTCACCTCGTAGCTGTCGCTCATGGTTTCTATCAGTACCAGATCAGCACCCTCACGCGCACCAACTGCAACAACATCGGAGAACAGACGGTAGGCCTCCTCGAATCCTAAGTCCCCCAGCGGCTTTAACAGTTTTCCTGTGGGGCCTATATCGAGAGCAATATACCCCTTATCTCCTGCTTTCGAGACGGCTTTCTTCGCATTTTCCATGGCCGCCGTCACAATCTCATCCAGCCCGTATTCACTGGCATCGTTAAACTTCAGCCCGTTTGCGCCAAAAGTATTCGTCTTGATAATGTCGGCTCCCGCTTCCAGATAATCGTAATGCAGCTTTGTCACAATCTCCGGATGAAGGATATTCCACGTCTCCGGCAGTTCTCCCGGCTTCAGTCCATTTGCCTGCAGGAGACTTCCCGTGCCGCCGTCGAAAAATACGATTCTCTTCCTGATTTCTTCCATTAATTCTGTCATATCCCTTATCCTCTCCTGTACGCGCAGTCTGTTTTCGAACATAATTCACAGCCTCTCACCTCACATCGGTGAGGCTTCCGGCTCACCCCCATCACCGCCGTCACGGATTTGGAGGGAGTCATCAAAAGGCTGTCTGTAAGCATAATACCGATCCTTTTAGCCGTCTCTAATACAGCGGTAATATCCCTCTGGCATTCCAATGGAAAATCGCCGTATCCGGGACTGAACCTGGGCCGCAGATAGAGTCCCTTTTTCTCAAATGTCTCCTTCAGCTCTGTGTTTATCTCATCACAGTATGATTCGATCATGGCAGTGGCCGCCGCCTGCATGGTCACCGCCTTGCTCATCTGAAGCTTCGAGTACTTACGGATCAGGGAATCCGCCTCCGTGCCAAGGGTGGCGGCAAATAAAATCACCTGTTCGCAGTCCTTCAAATTACGGCTGAGGCTCCGGCTCTCTGTCCGAAACACGGTAAAATCCAGTTCTTCCTCCGTCAAAAATGAAAAAGGATATACCCTGTATATACTTTTTGGAGATACCGCGGCCTCCAGCTCCTCCACACATTCTTCTATCAGCTTTGAAACCTTCTCATCCGCTTCCTGTCTGCCATACCCCAGATACCTCCGAATCTCTCTCCGGCTGATTTCCATACACATCACTCCACTTCTTTACCGGAACTTCCTGCAGCTTTCCCTCAATACATTCATGAAAGAATTTCCGATAAATTCTCTTTAATCTTTGCCGCTACATCCGGCTTATTCATGGAATACACGTGAATCGCGTCCACTCCATTGGCTATGAGATCGATAATCTGCTCCGTGGCATAGGCGATCCCCGCCTGCTTCATGGCCGCCGGATTATCGCCGAACCGGTCCACGATCGCTTTAAACCGGGACGGCAGATATGTTCCTGACAACTGACAGCTGCGGATAATCTGCTTCACATTCGTCACCGGCATGATTCCCGCCACAACTGGTACGGTAATCCCTTTCTCCCGGATCCGGTACAGATAATTATATAAAATATTATTGTCAAAGAACATCTGGGTCGTCACGAAGTCACATCCGGCTTCCACCTTCTGCTTCAAATAGTCCATATCGATGGTCTTGCTGACCGACTCCACATGACCTTCCGGATAACAGGCCGCTCCGATGCAGAAATCACCGTACGCCCTGATCTCCCGGATCAGCTCCGATGCAAAGCGGTAATCCGATGCCACAGGTCCATCCTTCGGAACATCGCCGCGCAGTGCCAGAATATTCTCGATTCCCGCAGCCTTTAATTCCTCCAACACCTCGTGCACCTTCTCTCTTGTGGAAGAGACGCAGGTAACGTGCGCCAGCGCCGTTACCTGGTACTCATGATGCAGGGTGGAGGCGATGTCCACCGTGTACCGGCTTGTACCGCCTCCTGCTCCGTATGTCACGCTCATAAAGGCCGGCTTCAGCTTCGCGATCTCTGCCGCCGCCCTCTCAACCGATTCATACTTATCTTCCGTCTTTGGAGGAAACACCTCAAAGGATAGCGTAGGCTTTCCCTGTCCCAGTATGTCTTTGATCTTCATGTCATCATTCTCCTGTCTTTCGTAATATCCGACTTTACTGCCCCATAAAAATCCGGGCAATCGGTGAATCCGCGGGAAGAATCAGCGTATTGCCGTCTCCCTTTAACGATGCCCGCGCAGCCTCCAGCGACCTGGTGTAGGAATAGAACTCGGCCTTCTGCGGATCGCGGTACGCCTCCGCCATAATTCTCATATATTCGGCCTCACCGTCCGCCGTAATCGCCGCCGCCTGCGCTTTCGCATCAGAAATGCTGATGGCAATTTCGCGGTCCGTTGTATTTCTGATCTTCTGTGCCTCGGCCTGCCCCTCCGCTGTATAGGTGGCCGCGATCTTATCCCGCTCCGAAATCATGCGCTCATAAACCGCCGCCTTATTATCGGCAGGCAGATCCAGCCGCTTCGTCTCCACGGCCAGCAGTGTAATTCCATATTCAGCCATGCTGTCTCCAACATTTGTCATAATAGCCTGGGACAGTTCCCCATCCCGGCCGCTGATGACCTCATTCTGGCTCATGCTGCTGATCACATTTTTAACGGAGTTATAAACCACCGTGTCAATTCTTCCCTCCGCATTCGCTACGGAAGAGTTCAGCGTCTGGGCAAACTTCAGAGGATCTGTAATGCGCCACAGCACATAGCTGTCACTCAGCATGGTCTTCTTATCCATGGTGATCACATCAGATGCCGCCAGATCATACAAAAGGATCTGCTTCGGCAGGGTATCCGCCGTCTGAATAAACGGAAGCTTCAGTGTAACTCCTGCCGTATCCACAACCCGTTCCACACGGCCAAACTGCCGGATCAGCTTATATTCATTTTCATTTGTTACTACAACTGAACCTAATAATACTATAACGACGGCCAGTCCTGCAATAGTTCCCGTCACTTTTTTCAATGTTTTTTTCATTCTGCAGCCTCCTCTGTTCCATAATCTGCTTCTTCAGCCGTACTCTGCGCGCCGGAACCGGTAAAGCTGTCTAAAGGCAGAATCGTTTCCGTCTTGCCGGTGCCGTCGATGATCACCTTCATTCCCGGCAGTACATCCTCCATGGCCTCGTAGAACATACGCTTCCTCGTCACTTCCGGATTCCTGCTGTATTCCACGTACATGGCGTTAAATTTTGCAACCTCCGCATTGGCCTCGTTGACACGCTGCACCTTTGAAGACTCTGCCTCCTGCAGTATCTTATCTGTCTGCGCCGTGGCTTCCGGAAGCTTTTCATTGCGGTACTTGTTCGCATTGTTAATCGCGGTTTCCTTCCCCTGTTTGGCTGTTTCCACTGCCTTAAAGGCCTCCATAACCTCTACAGTCGGGGGCTCGGAATCCTGGATTGTGACGTTGACAACGGAAAGCCCCACATCGTGCTGCTCCAGCTTATTCATAATCATTTCTTTCACCTTGGACTGTATCTCATTTTTTCCATTGGTCAGCACCGAGTCCACATCATAGCTCCCTATTACGGTACGGATGCAGCTCCTGCTGATATTCTGCAAAATGGTAAACGGATCCTGCGATGCATAGACGGCCTTCACCGGATCCACTACCTTGTACTCCACGAAGAAATCCACGTTTACAAAATTATAATCACTGGTAATCATCAAAGAATCTGCTTCCTCCGACTGGTTATCCGACGGGTCGTATCCGATCGCCACTCCCTGAATGGTGGTATTTACCTTCTGCACCCTCTGAATAAACGGGATTTTAAAATGCAGACCGGGCTCCGCTACCGCCTTCGCCGTTCCCAGCGTCGTAAGCACCGCCTGCTCCTGTTCCTGAATATTATAAACAGAGCTAAGACCTATCACGGGAATCGCTATCACCAGCACTGCGGCTACTCCTGATTTCTTAAGCAGACCTGACACTTTCTTTAACTTTGGTTTCTTTTCGGGATCAAATGTTTCCATAATTTCTCCGCCTTTCTTTCTGTAGGTTTCTGGTATCTCTCGTAAGGACTTCTGAAAACGCGGCCGCGTTTCCTTTCTGTAAACCGGGGAGTTCTTTTCCATGATATCAAAAAAGACTTTTATTGACAGCCAAACGGTTATCAATAAAAGTCTTGCACATTTCATAAGTATGCGGATAAATGTTACTTTATCGTTCTGACGCAATCTTATCCAGTCCCGGGACTGGAAGCTACTCCCTCTTACGATTGAGAATACTATATCATAATTCAACTGGATTGTCAAGAAAATATCACATGGTTCACGGCCCTTTCGATACCGCTCACGGCCTGCACTTCGTAACAGTTCAGACGGCTCATCTTCTGGACTGTTACTACAATTCCGATCCTGCTTCCGGATCATTATAGGATACATAGACATACATGGCATCCTCTCCCTCATATCTGTAAATTTCAATGGCGAACATCCCTTCATAGATATAGCTGCTCTGCCCCTGCTTCGCTATATCCCGGGCTTCCTCCATAATTTCGCCTGTTTTCCTGTCTTCCAAGGCGATTCCGCTGCTCTCTTCCGTTGCAGTCAAAAAACGTTCCAGAAATTCAAGAGAGGCTTCGCCGCTGTTAAGCCGGGAAATATAATCATGAAGTTCCCCGGTAGCAGTATCATAATTCACATCCACATACTGGTAACTATATTCGCCCTCCGCCGTCTCAGCCCCGGAATCCGTCAGATAAAAGCTTCTGATGCTTTCATAATACGAGGTGTCCTCGTAGAGATAATTGTCCGTATAAAATTCATCAGAATCAAGACTGTATCCAAAACCGGAACTCTCCGCGGCCTTCAGCATCTGCTCACTCACATATGCACCATCCGCCGGAAAATGGTAGAATCCCAGACACCGCTCACCGGCCTCCATTACCTCCTCATCGCTCAGCTCTGTAAAGTCTGATTCATAATTGTAGCTATATGCCTCTGTCGTTTCCACGGATCCCCTGATGGAATCGCGCAGAAGGCCCCCTACATTTACAAACGCTATCACGGCAACTGCAGCAAGGCCAGTCACCGCCGTAATCAGTACGGTTTTACCCGTGTGATTCTTCGTGCCCTCCGGCTTCACACTTCCGGTACCTGCCGGGCTCCTGTAGGATCCATTCAGTCCGCCGCTTCGCTGTGGCGCCTGTCCCGGCTGCCTTATCTGGCCCATCTGTGCCGGCCGTCCTGTCTGGACCGCCGTTCCCTGCGTCCGGCTTCCATGAAAGGTTCCTGCGCCTGATGACGGATTCTGCCCCGGCCTGCCCGGAACCGTTCCGCCTGGAGTATTTCCGCCTGGAGTATTTCTGCCCGGAGTATCTTTTCCCGGAACCGACCCGGCAGGACGGCTGCTTTCCCCGTGATGATCCGCCTCCAGATACGGATTATGGAAGTCACACTCCGCTTCATGCACCGGATGTCTCTCATTCAGGTAATAATCTACATTCTGCGTATATGGCTTCCTGATAACCCTTCTGCAGCGCGGACAGTAATTTCCTGCATTTACAGGCAGATCACAAACCGGACACATCTTTTTTATCATCGCTCGTACCCCCTCTTTCTCCGTCGTATCGAAAAGCGCCTGATGCCTTATCCCAGAACAAGATGAGCCACTGCGATCTCATCATCCTCCCGGAAGCCCTGAGCACAGACCAGAATATTATACACATACTGGCTGTCAAGTCCGGTCGTCTCCGTGATTCTCTCGATGTTGTATCCCTGCAGAGACAGCTCCATAACACGGTGTACATCCTCCGCCGTCTTCTTTAGCAGTTCATCGTGATTGGGCTGAAGCATCGCTCCATCCGCCTGTAAATCCTCTTCGGTGATAAAATCCTCCAGGGATAATTCTTTCTCCCCTTCCTCGCGCTTATAATACGCTTCCGACAGCTCCCAGTCGTCCTCACGGGTTTTCTTTTCTTCTGACATCATTTCCCTCCGTTTAAAACAGGGAGTGCTGCAGATAGTCCCAGCGCTTTGCTAAGGCCATCTGCAGCACCCCCCATTATGTAGCATCTTATCTCTTATTCTTTAAGAAATCCGGAATATTGATCTGAACTTCTCTGTTTACGGTTGGTCTGTATGGCTGTCCGGCACCCTGGGAAGCACCTGGTGCACCGGCCTGTCCGCCATAATTCGGCTTGTTATAGTTTGGATTGTATCCCTGGTTTCCATAGTTCGGGCTGCCGTAATTCGGGTTATAATTCGGATTGTAAGCAGGTGCGGTTGCCGCTGCCTCCTGATTCGGGTTAGGATTCTGGTTCTGAGCAGGCTGAGCCGCCGGTTTCTGCGGTCTCGTATAGCCGGATGCACTGCCGCCGAAGCTTGTCATAACCTTGCCGACAGGGGTTTCACTTCCCATATCAAGGCCGGTGGCAATCACGGTAATGCTGGCTTCGTCCTGAGCTGTCTCGTCATACATGGCGCCGAAGATGATGTTCGCGTCATCTCCCGCCATCTCCTGAACGTAGCTGGCCGCTTCATTGGCCTCGATCAGGCTGATATCGCCGGAGATATTGATGATAACGTGAGAGGCGCCTTCGATGGTGGTCTCTAACAGCGGGCTGGATACGGCCTGCTTCACGGCATCGAGAGCCTTCTCGTCGCCCTTCGCCTTACCGATACCGATATGTGCGATGCCCTTGTCCGTCATGACGGTCTGAACATCGGCGAAATCCAGGTTGATGAGACCCGGAACATTGATTAAGTCTGTAATGCCCTGCACTGCCTGCTGAAGGACTTCATCCGCCTTCTTCAGCGCATCCGGCATGGTGGTACGCCTGTCCACAATCTCAAGCAGACGGTCATTGGGAATCACAATTAAGGTATCCACGCTCTCTTTTAAGCGCTCGATACCTGCAATCGCATTCGACATACGCGTCTTTGCCTCAAAGCGGAACGGCTTTGTGACAACGCCTACTGTCAGAATCCCCATATCTTTTGCAATCTTGGCAACAACGGGAGCCGCACCGGTTCCTGTGCCGCCGCCCATACCGCAGGTGACGAACACCATGTCCGCCCCTTTCATGGCCTGAGCCAGCTCTTCTGAACTCTCCTCAGCGGCTTTCTCACCGATCTCAGGCTTCGCGCCTGCGCCAAGCCCCTTTGTCAGTTTTTCTCCGATCTGCATGGCTGTCGGGGCCTTGCAGAACTGAAGAGCCTGCTTGTCTGTATTAATTCCGATGAATTCCACACCGGCGATACTCTCATCAATCATACGGTTTACGGCGTTATTTCCGGCACCGCCCACACCGATTACCAGAATTCTTGCCGCATTATCCGCCTCATTTATCTTAATCTCTAACAAGATTATATCCTCCTTTAACCATAAACAGCTTACTCTATAGACCTATCTAATATAATATTTGATTTTACCGAAAATATCAACCACTTTTTCAACAAAATTATAAGTTATGATTGGAAATTTTATTTATTTTTTACAAACCGGTACGATGTGGCCGTCTCAGCCTCGTCATAGGTGTCCAGATACAGAGTCCCCGAAAGGCCGGCCAGCACGGGGAGCTGATCCTTCAGTTCGGAAATCTTTCCGCTCATCTGGTCGTTGCTGCCGAGATAGACGGTAATGTCACCCAGGATCAGGCTTGCATTGCCATGAGTGTCATACTGGATCCTGTCCACCGTGATCTCATGAGTCGACAGCAGCTGAGTCAGATTCAGGATTTCATCGAAAATCTTATTATTTTCCACGGGGAGGGGCTGGTGCAGGGCGATATGGCCGTACTTCAGTCCTGTTATCCATGGGATTCCCGGAAGCTTATTGCTGGAGCTCTCCACGATAATACCGTCCTTATCGAAATACATATAGCTTCCCATATAGGAAACGTATCCGACAACACTCTTTTCGTAAACGATGACTTCCACTTTTGTCGGGCTCTGGAATACGATTTTATAATCTTCTACGAACGGAATCTGCTCATGTTCCTTAAAATGATCTTTGTAAAAGCAGTAAATCGTATTCCGGTCCCACTTATCCTTAAACAGCAGACCGCGCAGTTCATCGGCGGTCACCTGTTTATTACCCGTTACTGTAATCTCTGTAATCCGGATGGACATTAAGATTACCGCCAGTAGGACGATAACCGCCGCCGCAATCCCGATTACGATTTTTCGTTTGCTTTTTTCTGGTCTTATCATTCCATTCCTCTAATCACAGCACCAAGGCTCCTTAAGTCCCGGCAGATATCTTCATACCCCCGCTCGATATGACTGCAGTCTGTAATCCGCGTCACACCCCGCGAGGCCAGGCCCGCAACCACCAGTGCGGCGCCGCCGCGCAAATCCCTGGCAGCCACCTCCGCCCCTGTTAAGGGGTACAGCCCGTGGATATCGGCCCTGTTATCCTCTATTATAATATCTGCGCCGAGTTTCTGCAATTCTTTTACAGTGCCAAATCTTCCCTCAAATACAGTTTCTTCCAACCGGCCTTCCCCTTCAGCGACGGACATCACCGCCATCATCGGAGACTGTAAATCCGTTGGAAAGCCGGGATACGGGCTGGTCACTACATGATACCCCGACGGACGGCCCACCATGGCTGCAGAAATCCGGTCATCGTATCTCTTGACCTCTGCCCCCATCTCCTCTGCACAGCGCAGCACCGCTTCCATGTGAGCCGGCCGGATTCCCGTCAGAGTCACATTTCCCTCTGCGGCCATGACCGCAAGAAGATAAGTACCGGCCACAATCCTGTCGCCGGTTACGGTAAATATGGAGTCATGGAGGCCGGCCCCCCCTTCAATGACCAGGTTCGAACTTCCCACTCCATGAATCCGGGCACCCATACCAATTAAAAACAGGCAGAGTTCTTCAATCTCAGGTTCCCGTGCGGCACCGTGGATCACGGTAACGCCCTCCGCCAGCACGGCGGCCATCAGCGCGTTCTCTGTTGCTCCCACACTCGGAAACGGAAAATGGATATCGGCTCCCGTCAGCTGTCCCGTAACAGCCTTTAATTCCTCTCCGTCCTTTTCGATTATAGCTCCCATCGCGTCAAGCGCCGCCAGATGTAAGTCAATCGGCCGTTCCCCGATGGAGCAGCCCCCGGGAAAGCTGGTAACGGCTCTCTTCATCCGTCCTAACAGCGGCCCTGAAACAATGATCGAGGAGCGCATACTCTTCACAAACTTTTTCGGTATTTCCGTCTCTGTAACTACGGATGCATCAATCTTCAGCCGGTTTCCTTCCAAACGGCATTTACAGCCGATACTGTCAAGTATCCCCAGCATACAGAACACATCCTGTATCCTGGGGACATTTTCTATTACTGTCGTGCCTTTATGAAGAATAGCCGCCGCCATCATGGGCAGAACGGCATTCTTGGAACCCTGGATCTTTATCTCACCTTCTAAGGGCGTAAGCCCCTGGACTTCTATGACCGACAATCCGATACCTCCCGTGGCTTCTTATATACTATCCTATGTAAAAAGCGGGAAAAAGGTTATCACATTCCGCCGAATAAAATGAGGGGGACTTTCACCTTTCCAGACGTATCTGATTGGAAACGCTCAAAACCATCCCCATTTCCATCATCAGGAACAAAACCGACGTGCCTCCGTAACTGATGAAGGGAAGCGTGATTCCCGTGTTGGGAATGGTATTGGTCACAACGGCGATATTTAAGATAACCTGAATCGCAATGTGGCCCATGACACCTACGACCAGCAGAGCACCGAATAAATCCGGCGCGTTGTCTGCAATCAGCATGAACCGGTAGATCATGAACAGGAAGATCAGAATCACCGACACGGCTCCGAAGAGTCCCAGTTCCTCACAGATGATGGAGAATATCATATCGTTCTGCGCCTCAGGTACGAATCCCATCTTCTGGATGCTCTCCCCTAAGCCTCTCCCCACCAGTCCGCCGGAACCGATGGCATATAATCCCTGAAGCACCTGATAACCGCCGGTGGAAGGGTATTTCTCCGGCTCCAGCCAGACGAAGATACGGCTAAGCTGGTATTCCTTCAAAAGACCGATCTTTTCCAGGGCCGTCGCAATGGGGCCGGCAAATGCCAGCACCCCCACGCCTGCAAACCCGCAGGCAAAAAACGGCCATTTTTTCTTACATGCCACAAACAGCATGACAAACGCGATTCCTGCAATGATAATACCGGAACTTAAGTTGTTGGCCGCTACAATTCCGGCGATGGGCAGCGTGGTGACGATTACCAGCACCACGCCCCTCTTTTCGTTGATGTTCTTGCCCATCTGTACAATCATGGATGCCAGCATGACGATCAGGGCGATCTTTACAAACTCGGTCGGCTGGATTGAGGCACCGCCCACTCCGAGCCACCGTTTCTTACCGTTTCTCTCGATACCGAACAGTGCCGTGGCAATCATCAGCACATAGGAAAGAACATAGGCCAGAACGGCAAATCTTGCATACCAGTGGTAATCCATCTTGGAGATAATCAGCATGATGACAAAGCCGGCCAGGGCGATCTTTGCCTGTCTCATCATAAAATAGGCCGCATCATCATACTTTATCTGGGCAGCGTAGGAGCTGGAACTGTATATCATAACCAGACCGAACACGGTCAAAAATATCACCGTAAACAGCAGGCTGTAATCATAAAAACGGCGCGGTTTGTTTTTCTTCTTATTAGGCCTGTTTTCCGCCATCTCATTCCTCCTCGCCAAAACTTTAATGAGCGATCACCGCATCCTGCTACAGATTACGCACACACTCCTTGAAAATGTCGCCCCGCTCTTCATAATCTTTAAACATGCCCCAGCTGGCGCAGGCGGGTGACAACAGCACGTATTCTCCGGCATTCGCATAGGATGCACAAACTCTGACCGCCTCCTGCATGTCTTCCGCATACATGACATTGGTAAAGCCATGTCTGGCGGCGCACTCGGCGATTTTCTCTCTCGTCTGGCCTAAGAGGACCATGTATCTCACCTTTTTGCCGAACGATCTGATCCATTCGTCATACTCGGAATTCTTATCGTAGCCTCCCGCAATCAAAATCGTGGGACCCGGCATGGCATTTACCGCCTGGATCGCCGCGTCTGGATTCGTTCCCTTGGAGTCATTATAGTACTTTACGCCCGCCTTCTCCGCTACGAACTCGATCCGGTGTTCCACTGCCTTAAAATCCCGGATCACGCTCTGTATGGTCTCCAGCGGAACGCCCAGTTCCATGGCTATAGCGGCTGCGGCCATGACGTTCTCGTGGTTGTGGCGGCCCAGCAGGTTCATATCATGGATATTGATAATCTCCATGCGCACGCCGTCGTGGTTACGTATGATCATGTCGCCATCCAGACAGATTCCCTCAGGAAGCAGTTCCCTGCTGCTGAAATAGATGACTCTCGGTGCAATGGTCTCCCCGAACCGGCGCAGGACCGGATCATCGTAATTGAGGATGCAGGCATCCTCCTTTGTCTGATTCTCTGCAATGCGTTCTTTTACGTTTATGTAACAGTCCATCGTCTTGTGGCGGTTTAAATGATCCGGCGTAATATTCAGGATCGCGCTCACATCCGGTCTGAAATCCGTGATGGTTTCCAGCTGAAAGCTGCTGATCTCCGCTACCGTATAAGACTGGTCCGTGGTGCGGAGTGCAGTGGAGGTGTACGGCGTTCCGATATTTCCTACTACAAACACCTCTTTATAGTATGCACTCAGGATCTCTCCCACCAGAGATGTCGTGGTCGTCTTTCCGTTTGTCCCCGTTATGGCAGCCAGCTTTCCCTTTGCATCGTGGTAAGCGAGCTGAATCTCGCTCCATACCGGTATCTCACACGCCTTAAGCACTTCGACAAACGGTGCGTCAAGCGGGATTCCGGGACTGATGACACAGAGGCCCACGTCCTTTAATGACTCTTTTTTCAGTTCCCCAAGGAGCACTTCTATTGCCTCGTCCTCTTTAAACTGCCCCCGGACCGCCTCCGCATCAAGCGCCTCATTGCTGTCGTAGAGAATCACTTCGTGTTCTGTATCGAGCGCCATTTTCGAAGCGGCAATACCGCTCTTTCCGCTCCCTGCAACTAATATTTTCTGACTCATAGGTTACTCTCCTTCTTTACAGTCCAAGGTATGCCAGCAGGCAGAGAATCGCCGTCACAATCGAAAAAACAGCTACAACTCTGGTCTCAGACCAGCCGCACATCTCAAAATGATGATGGATCGGCGCCATCTTAAAAAATCTCTTTCCGCCTGTTTTTCTGAAATACGTAATTTGTATAATATCTGACAGAACCTCCACCAGATAGATAAATCCAATGATCGCGATAAAAATCGGCATCTGCATCATATACGCGCTGGATGCCACAAACCCGCCGAGCGCCAGGGAACCGGTATCTCCCATAAACACTCTGGCCGGATAGACGTTAAACAGCAGAAATCCCAGTAAGCTTCCTACGACCGCGCCTGTAATCGGGCTGATCCCGGCCTTCTCTCCCAAAGCCACCACCGTTAAGAAGGTCGCCACCAGAATCGTCACGCTGGTACAGAGTCCGTCGAGTCCGTCTGTAAAGTTCACGCCGTTGTCGGTTCCCAGCACAATAAAGAACAGGACCGGCACAAAGAAGATCCCGAGGTCCAGATAGAGACCGTGTTCAAAACCGCCGGTAAACGGTATCAGCATACTCGTTCCCACTGCCTTCGAGTTCAGAAGATAGTATGCAAAGACGCCTGTGATGATAAACTGGCCGATTATCTTCTGCAAAGGCTTAAGCCCTTCGGAGCGTTTCATAACGATCTTGATATAATCATCCAGAAAACCCACAATACCAAAACCAACGGTCATGAACAGAATCGGAATGATCTTCGGATAATCCTTCACGTAGAACAGAGAAGTAATGATGATGCTGGTCAGGATAATCAGGCCGCCCATCGTGGGAGTACCCTGCTTTTTCAAATGGCTTTCCGGTCCCTCTTCCCGGACCTGCTGGCCAAATTTTAATCTGTGAAGAAATGGTATTACTATGGGGCACAGTATCGCGCTTATGGCAAACGCTATGATAATCGCCAGTATCGTCTCGTTAATCATGTCACACCTCAATATTTTATGTATTCGTACTTTTAAAACAGCAGTCAGTCCCCTCGCTTCGTTCAGCAAAATGGGGCACAGTTAGTAGTATACGTCTTTTTTCCTGAATAATCAACTATAGAATCGAAACGAGGAAACAGTTTTTTCCTCTGTTGCTTCAATTCCCAGATAAGGCAGAATATTCTTAAAAATGTCGGCAATGACAGGCGCCGCAATGGTTCCGCCGTAGTAGATTCCCTGTGGTTCATCGATGGTAATCAGAGCGATTACGGACGGATTATCCGCCGGTGCAAAACCAATAAAAGAAGAAATGTATTTCTTTAGGCTTCTCGGAAGTTTTTCCGATGTAGCCGTTTTTCCGCCTATGCGGTACCCCTCCAGATACGCCTTTTTTCCGCTTCCCTCAGAGACGACCTTTTCCAGAATATAACGCATGGTTTCGCTCGTCTCCGCCGAAACGATTCCCTCCTTCACCGGATAGGTAAAGTTGTGAATCACCTCGCCGTCCGCGCTGACCGCCTGGACGCCAAAATGAGGCGTAACCCGGGTGCCTCCGTTTACGATGGCCGAGGCCGTGGTAATCAGCTGCATGGGAGTAATCTGAAACGACTGGCCGAAGGAAACCGTGGCAAGCTCCACCAGCCCCATGTTCTCCTTCTTGTGCATGATCGTTGCGGCCTCACCGGGCAGATCGATTCCCGTCTTTCCCTTCAGGCCGAACTGTTCAAAATACTTATAGTAATTGTCCACGCCCAGCCGCTGCCCCACATCGATTAAAACCGGGTTGCAGGAATTCATCATCCCCTGCAGAAAGGTCTCGGAACCGTGGCCCCCCACTTTGTGACACCGGATCTTTCTGTCTTCCACAATCCGGAACCCCGGACAGGAGAAATGGTCTTCCAGATTCACCACTCCCGCTTCCAGGCCCGCTGCAGCCGTCACGATCTTAAACGTGGATCCCGGCTCGTAAGTATCGTTGATGCAGGGGTTTCTCCACATCTGGTTTAACAGCTCCTGTTTCTCCTTGGCACTCACATTTCCCGGGTCCTCCGGAAGCGTAAACGGATCATTTAAGTTAAATTCCGGAGTGCTCACCATAGCCATGATCTCCCCGTTCTGCGGATTCATGACGATGACGGAGACCCGCTTTGCGCCCTTTTTCTCCATCACCTGGTACGCCGCCTGCTCGCAGTACTTCTGGATGTTCACATCAAGACTTACGTGTAAATCCTGTCCGGCGATGGGTTCGATCCGGTCCTCTGCTGCGTTTTCAATCTCGATGCCTGCCGCGTCGGACATGGTTAAGATCTTCCCGTTCATCCCCTTTAAATAATCCTCGTACTTAACCTCCAGCCCGATGATCCCCTGGTTATCTCCTCCCGTGAACCCCAGCACCTTGGAGGCCAGGCTGTCGTATGGATAGTACCGTTTGTAATCCTCATCCACCTTCACCCCCGCCAAGTGGTACGTTCTGATCTGATCGCCCAGGGCTTTGTCCACATTGGTCTTAATAATCTCCCTGGAACTGTACTTTTCCACCTTTTTTCTGACAGCATCTTCCTCGATTCCCAGTTCTTTGCTTAAAACCGACACCACCTGATCCGGCTCTTCGATCTGATTGTGGATGACCGAAATGGTGCAGACTGTCCTGTTGGTGGCGATGACGGTTCCATTGGCATCAATGATGTTGCCTCTGGCCGCTTTGATCGTTCTCTCTCTTTCATGCAAGTCCTCCGCCATGGCGCTGTAATGGGCGGACTGAAATATCATAAGAAAAAACAGCCGCCCCATTAGACCTGTCATGGCAAGAAATAACAGGAAAAACAGGATGGCTATCTTCTCTCTGTGATGTGTTTTATTAGAATTCATACGCTGCTCCACCGTCATCATTGTTACAGTATATGAAATTCCTGCACTTTTATTCTCCCTTTGTCTCCGTTTCGGAAGCTTCTGCGGACGAGGAGCTGGTCTGAGGCAGCCGCACCGGATTCGTCTGTCCCGGCAGCGCGCCCGGAAGGCCGTAGCCTGCCTCTTCGCTTGGACCGATTACCGCTTCCTCGGAAGGATCGAGAGCCTCCGGCGGAATCGTCTCTCCATTTTCCAGTGTTCCCGCTTCTGTGCTCTCCTCCGTGGATTCTTCTGAAGAGCCTTCTGTGGAGCTGGTGATTCCCTCTTCGGATGGCAGTTCTGCCTGCCCGCCCTCCGGAAGTGACGGCGTAATATCCGTATCCGGGAATATATTTAAATAAGGAAGAATCTCTGTCATAATCTTCTGAAAGATTCCGCTGGCATACGTACTGTGAGCCTGTTCCTCCACATGCGGCTCATCCACGACCACATATACAAGGACCTGGGGATTATCGGCAGGTGCATAGCCGCAGAAGGATACGACATAGTTTGTCTTGTCACGCCCTACCTTCTCAGCAGTTCCTGTTTTACCTGCGATTTTATAACCTTCCACTCTGGCGGCAGAGCCGGTACCGCCCTGGGCGTTTACCGTCTTATAGAGAGCCTCGTTAATAAACTTTGTGGTGGATTCCGAAACAGTCTCACGAACCAGTACCGGATCCATCTTTTTCACAATCGATCCCTGTTCATTTAAAATCTGTTTCACCACATGGGGTTCATAATACGATCCGCCGTTGATGACCGAACAGTAGGCTGCCGCCATCTGAATCATGGAGCAGTTAAAGTTCTGCCCGAAGGCGTTGGTTGCAAGAGATGCCGGATCAGCGGTCTCCGCAGTATACATAAGAGCCTTGTTGTCCGCCTCGCCTGGAAGATCGATACCGGTCTTGGAGCCGAAGCCAAACTGCTGCTGGTATTTGTAGAATTTCTGCTTTCCCACCTTCTGGGCGATCTGCATCATAACGACATTACACGACTTCATCAGACCCTGCTCCACTGTTAAATCGCCGTGACCGTACCGGTTCACACAGCTGATGGGCCAGCCTCCGATCTCCAGCTTACCGTTACACGTATACGTCTCATTGCCGGTGATAGCGCCTTCCTCCAGCGCCGCCGCCACCGTAAAGATCTTGGCAGTGGACCCCGGCTCAAACCCGTCGCTGATACAGAAATTACGCCACGTCTGATTCCACGCCACCTGCTTTCCGAGGGACATGATCTCATCGTTGGAGTAGTGGGCGTAAACGTTGTCCTCTGTCAGAGGTTCCGCGTCCTTATTTTTTCTGCGGTAATCGTCGATAGCCTCCTGAATGCCCAGCTGCTTCACCACATCGTCCGTGTACTCCGGACGGAGCTGTCTGGGATTGTTTAAATCGAAAGACTTATCGTTGGCCATAGCCAGGACCTCACCATTATTGGGATCCATGACGATAACCCCCACCCGTTTGCTTCCGACTTCCTGTTCCCATTCCGTAATATACTTCTCAACAATCTTCTGAACGTTGGTATCAATCGTGGATACGACCGTATTGCCGTTGGACGCCGGTTTGATGACCCGCTCCAGATTGGAATCGTCATTTAAATAGCCGTACTCCCTGCCGTTGGTTCCCATCAGCGTGGAGTTGTAGTACTGCTCGATCCCGCCGCTTCCGTCCATGCCGTCGTCTCTGGCAAAACCGATCACATTGCAGCCCACAGAATTGTAGGGATAGATTCTCTTATATTCATCTTCAAACCAGATTCCGCGAATGCCCTTTCCGTCTCCGGCCTTCTTGAACTCATCTCTCTTCTGGTCCTTATACTTCTCAAAATTTTCTTTCTGATCGTAAGTCAGCTGTTTGGCATAGCGGATATAGTATTTGTCCTTTTTCTCATTGATCAGATTCATCATCTCCGTCCGGTCGTAACCGAAGCAGTCCACCAGGGCGCTTACCGATGCCTCTAAGTAGGCATCCGGGTCCGACATAATCTGCTTGGGATCCAGAATCAGATTATACACCTTCTCACTCGTCGCCAGATACGTTCCGTTGCGGTCCAGAATATCGCCCCGCCGGAACGGAATGGTACGGCTGTCATACTCCTGCTGTGACAGAACGATCTGGTTAAAATCATCCTTTTTGTTGGTCATCAAATCGTATAAGACCATAACCAATGCAAACAAAGCCAGCGTAACTACCAAGACGGTAATCGCCAGCTTTTCCTGCATGTATCTTGGAAATATCTTCGTTTTTCTATTTTTATGCTTAGTGTTTCGGGATGTCTTCATTCTGCCTTACATACTCACTTTCCGTCTTATCATACTGAAGAATCTGATTTTTATTGGCGTAGACCATGCCAAGTTCCTCTGTGGCAACTTTGTATACATGGTCCAAATCAACGGAAGTATTAATGTTCGTCTGCAGGGCATCGTTCTCAGTCTTTAACATCTCCAGCTCCGCTTCCAGGTTCTCGATCGTATGAATCCGCGTCGTGATGGAAGACTGAAGATGCAGATAATTCACACACAAATAGAGCGTACAGACTGCTGCGATGGTCAGCATAATTACATAAGGCAAATCCATCTGTAAGGCTTTTTCACGGTTCCGTCTGACTTTATGGTTTACAGCCGGACGGCGTACTTCATCTGGTGAACGTCTTACCGGTACGCGCTCAGGTTCCAGCTTACGGACAGCATTTCCCTGTACGTAGGCAGCACTACGGTAAGAATGCACATTCTTTCTAGCAGCCATGCTCTTTTCCTCCCTTTTTAAATCCGCTCAAATACTCGAAGCTTCGAACTCTTCGATCTCTTGTTCCCGTTAATCTCTTCTTCTGACGGTACAACAGGTTTTCTGGTGATTACCCGGCCTTTGCTGACTTTGCCGCAGACACATACTGGAAAATCCGGCGGACAGGTACAGGGATTCTCATTATTACGGAAGCGAATCTTTACGATTCTGTCTTCCAGCGAATGGAAGGTGATAACAGCCAGCCTTCCACCCGGGTTCAATAAGTCGATCATCGTATCAATAGAATTATTTAAAACCTCCAGTTCCTGATTCAGTTCGATCCGGATCGCCTGGAACGTCTTCTTTGAAGGATGACCGCCCACCGCACGAACCTTTGCGGGAACCGCTTCCTTAATAATCTCTGTTAATTCTCCTGTAGTCTCAATCCGTTTTGTCTCTCTGGCCCTCACGATATGTTTTGCGATATTCTTAGCAAACTTGTCCTCTCCGTAGTCACGGATTATTCTGTATAAATCAAATTCACTGTACGTATTCACGATATCGGCGGCCGTCCGTGTATTTCTCTGATCCATCCTCATATCCAGCGGAGCGTCCTCCTCCCGGTACGTAAATCCCCGTTCCGGTGTGTCCAGCTGGTAGGAGGAAACTCCAAGATCCAGATAAATGCCGTCTGCCTTTTCGATCCCTAAATCCTTTAGTACCGATTGTATCTCTTCGTAATTGCTTCTCACGATCGTAACTCTGTCTTCATAGTCACGAAGCCGCTCTGATGCCGCCGCGATGGCGTCCGCATCCTGGTCAATTCCGATTAATCTTCCGTATTCCCCGAGGCGTCTGCATACTTCCAGAGCATGTCCTCCGCCCCCAAGCGTTCCATCCACATAAATTCCATCTGGTTTTACATTCAGGCTGTCAATGGTTTCGTAAAGCAGCACTGACTTGTGTTCAAACATCATATTCCAAGTCCTTCCATATTCTCAGCGATTTCTTCCATATCATCATATGTATTGGCTGCTGTCCACGCATCCTTGCTCCAGATTTCAATGCGGCTTCCTACACCCACAAGCACTGCATCCTTTTCGATACCCGCGAACTCACGGAGCACAGCCGGAAGGAGAATCCTTCCCTGCTTGTCCACTTCACAGGAAGATGCACCGGCCAGAAAGAATCTGTTAAACTTTCTGGCGTTTGTGTTGGTCAGCGGCAGGCTTTTTAATTTTTCTTCAAGGGCTTTCCACTCTTCGTTGTCATACACAAATAAACAGCCATCCAAGCCCTTCGTCACGACGAACTCTTCACCAAGCTGTTCTCTGAACTTCGATGGGACGATCAGACGCCCTTTTGCATCGACTGTATGATTGTATTCGCCCATGAACATACTAATCACCTGCTTGTACATCGGAGAGAGAGTTTACACCACTCTTCCTCCATTCTCTACCACTTTGTACCACTTTCCACCACTTGTAGATTAATTTTAGTACATTTGTAAGGAAATAGCAAGGTAATTTTCTAAAAAACACAAAAAAAATAAGACGATAACGTATGATTACGTTACCGCCTTAAAACAAACCCTATTTTTAATAACCGGCTACTATATATTGTTCTATCAGTTGATCCAGCTCCACACTTCTTTTATAGACAGTGCCGCTGTCCTGCTCGGTGTCAATACTTCTGTTTAATTTATCTCTTGCCTCTTCGATCTTGCAGATCAGCTCTTCTTTTGATATCATATCAGTCTTCTCCTTTGCTCTTTAATCGTATCTGTCTGTGTTTCCAGATGAGCACCAAAGCTGATATCACTACTAATACCAATGACAATGCCTGGGATACAGCAATTCCCGTGTTAAAGAATATAAGCTGGTCCGTTCTGAGCCCTTCGATCCAGACTCTCCCCAGACCATATCCCAGCAGGTAAATAAGAAGCATTTCCCCATTAAACTTCTTACGTTTGCGATACCACAGCATGAATGCCAATACCCCCAGGTTCCAGACTGATTCATATAGAAAGGTCGGATGTACCTGTATATATTCGACACCGTCCTTCACAATCAGATGGTTTAACAGATCCTGGGATATCATGCTTTCGTTGACCAGCGCTCTTCTGATTCTCATGGCAAAAAGGCTGTCCGTATATCCGCCAAACGCCTCACAGTTAAAGAAGTTTCCCCATCTTCCTATAATCTGTCCGGTTATCAGTCCAAGGCAGCCGCTGTCAGCCATTGAAAAGAAAGAAAGCTTTTTCTTTCTGGTATAGACAGTCAGCGTAATGACCGCGGCAATTACCCCACCGTATATAGCCAGTCCGCCTGCCCTTAAGTTAAAGATCTGAATCAGGTTGTCCCTGTAATTCTCCCAGTCAAAAATGACGTAATAGATACGAGCTCCTATAATAGAAAAGATAATTCCATACAGGGCAAAATCCAGATATATATCAGGGTCCTGTCCCCTCCTTTTCGCGTCGCTCGTCGCAACCCAGAGACCAGCCAGTATTCCAATCCCAATGATAATCCCGTAAAACGCTATGCGGAATCCAAATATCGAGATACTGTTCTGCAAATGGTCGATGGTAATCCCCAAATGCACAAAACTAATATCTGCCGTATTTGCCATTGTTTTCTCCTTTCATGTTTTCTTTATTTTACCCCGTGATATGCCAAAAATCAAACAGATTCGCCCGACATATTCGACCATAATTCGACAAAATCAGGAGCAAGTTCAGTTTGACTCTTTTATTTTTATGGATAATATGCTATTCTATATTAGTTACAGAAAAAAATCAACCTAAAAAACATAGTTATTATGTCATTTTGAGTCCGATCTCTGAAATGTGGATGGAATCAATAGATAATAAAATTACAGGAAGGTAATGAATTATGAAATTAGGAATTATTGGACTGCCGAATGTAGGTAAAAGCACACTCTTCAACTCTCTTACAAAGGCCGGCGCGGAATCGGCCAACTATCCGTTCTGTACGATTGATCCAAACGTAGGCGTAGTTCCCGTGCCGGATGAGCGCCTGGGAAAGCTGGCCGCTCTCTATGACTCAGCAAAAATCACTCCCGCGGTCATCGAATTTGTGGACATCGCGGGACTCGTAAAAGGCGCTTCCAAGGGCGAAGGTCTGGGAAACCAGTTTCTTTCCAACATCAGAGAAGTGGACGCCATTGTACACGTTGTCCGCTGCTTCGAGGATGGCAACGTCATCCACGTGGATGGCAGTGTGGATCCGTTAAGAGATATTGATACCATCGATTTAGAGCTGATCTTCTCCGATCTGGAGATTCTGGAGAGACGAATCTCCAAGACGGCAAAGAGCGCTTTTAACGATAAATCTCTGGCAAAAGAGCTGGAGATCTTAAAGGCGGTGAAGGCTCACTTAGAAGATGGCAAGCTGGCCCGCAGCATGGAATTTGATGATGACGATGCACAGGAATTCGTTGCCTCCTTAAATCTTCTCACTTACAAGCCGGTCATCTTCGCCGCCAACGTAAGCGAAGACGACCTGGCCGACGACGGTGCATCCAATGAATACGTAAAGCAGGTCCGCGGCTTCGCGGCGGGGAACGGCAGTGAAGTGTTCGTTATCTGTGCCCAGATTGAGCAGGAAATCGCCGAACTGGAGGAGGACGAGCGCAAGATGTTCTTAGAGGACTTAGGCCTTACCGAATCCGGCCTCGAAAAACTGATCGCCGCCAGCTATCATCTCCTGGGCCTCATCAGCTATTTAACGGCAGGCCCAACAGAGACGAGAGCATGGACCATCAAAGTGGGAACCAAGGCCCCCCAGGCCGCCGGCAAGATCCACTCCGATTTCGAGCGCGGCTTCATCAAAGCCGAGGTAGTCAACTACCAGGATCTCCTCGACTGCGGCACTTATACAGCGGCTAAGGAAAAGGGCCTTGTCCGAATGGAAGGAAAAGAGTATGTGGTAAAAGACGGGGATGTTGTACTCTTCCGATTCAACGTATAACCAGCCACTGCATTCATAGCAATTACCGTGAAATAAAAGCCGGAAATCCTGCAGCTAAAGATTTCCGGCTTTTATTTTTTCTCCCAGTCTCCTGTGTTCTCCCCCGTCCAACTTCATCACATTTACTCCAGCAGCGTATACCCCATCAGGTTCTCATCGACCTCCTTCGCCGCCTCTCTTCCTTCCCGGATCGCCCAGACCACCAGCGACTGCCCTCTCCGCATATCCCCTGCGGTAAACACCCGCTCCACATTCGTCTTATATCTTCCTGCCTCTGTCTCCACATTCGTTCCTGCATTCAGCTTCACGCCGAAGGCATCCGCCACATAACTCTGGCACCCTGAAAATCCCGCGGCAATCAGTACCAGATCAGCAGCTGCCTCCTTCTCGCTTCCGGCCACCGGTTCCATCGTGATCCGGCCCGTCTTCTCATCCTTTTTCGGTTCCAGCGAAAGAAGCACGGCTTTTGCCACTTTTCCGTTTTTATCCTTTACAAACTCCTTCACCGTCGTCTGATACAGCCTGGGATCGGAGCCAAACACGGCGATGGCTTCCTCCTGACCGTAATCCGTCTTCGTCACCCGCGGCCATTCCGGCCAGCTGTTGTCAGGCGTCCTCTTCTCAGGAAGCTTCGGCATCATTTCCAGCTGAAGAACCGACGCACAGCCGTGGCGGATGACGGTCCCCACACAGTCATTCCCCGTATCACCGCCTCCGATGACAATCACATGCTTTCCCTTCGCCGGCAGATACGACTTATCCTGCATATTGGAATTCAGAAGACTCTTCGTCGTGGATTTGAGAAAATCCACCGCAAAATAAATTCCCTCCGAGTCTCTTCCCGGCACCTTAATATCGCGGGGATTGGACGCACCGCAGGCCAGGATCACGCGGTCAAAATCCTTTAAGATATCCTTTGTCTTGTGGTTCTTTCCCACATCGGCTCCTGTGACAAACGAGATTCCCTCCTCCTTCATCACCTCCACCTTCCGGTCAATCACCCATTTTTCCAGCTTCATATTGGGGATTCCATACATCAGCAGACCACCGATGCGGTCTTCCCGCTCGAACACCGTCACACTGTGGCCCCGCTTATTTAACTGGTCCGCCGCAGCCAGACCGGCCGGTCCGGAGCCGATGACGGCCACCGTTTTCCCGGTCCTGATCTTCGGCGGCTTCGGGCCGGCGATACCCGTCTCATAAGCACGCCGTATAATGGCTCCCTCATTCTCCTTAATCGCCACCGGAGTTCCGTTTAACCCGCAGGTGCAGGCCGCTTCACAAGGAGCGGGACACACCCGGGAGGTAAACTCCGGAAAGCTGTTGGTCTTTTTTAAACGGTTATACGCCTGGTCCCACGTCCCCGTATAGACCAGATCGTTCCATTCCGGGATCAGATTGTTCAGGGGACAGCCGGAAACCATTCCCTTTATCATCACTCCCGACTGGCAGAACGGCACGCCGCAGTCCATGCAGCGGGCTCCCTGGCATCTCTGCTCCTTCTCCGAAAGTGGAAGGTGGAATTCATCGTAATTCTTAATCCGGCTTTTGGGGTCTGCCGCCCTTCCTGTCATTCTGTCATATTCTAAAAATCCTGTTGGCTTTCCCATGTTTTTCCTCCTCACTTCTTCGTATTTGCATAAAATGCCTCGATCTGCGCCTGCTCACTGCTTAAGCCCTTCTCCTCCATCTGGACGATGGTATTCATCATCCGGCGGTAATCGTGAGGCATAATCTTCTTAAATTTCGGAAGATACTCTCCAAAGCTGTCGAGAATCTCTTTTCCTCTTGCAGAATTGGTGTAAGCCACATGCTCTTTTATCATTTCCTTCAGCTCCAGAACATCGTACTTATTGGTAACCTCCTCAAAGGAAACCATCTCCTTGTTCAGCCGCTTATACAAATCCCTTTTTTCATCCAGAACATAGGCAATTCCGCCGCTCATACCGGCCGCAAAATTCTTGCCTGTCGATCCCAGCACAACGACACGGCCGCCTGTCATATACTCGCATCCGTGGTCTCCCACGCCTTCCACCACCGCGGTGGCGCCGGAATTGCGTACACAGAACCGCTCGCCTGCCACTCCGCAGATAAACGCCTTTCCGCTGGTTGCCCCGTATAGAGCCACGTTGCCGATAATGATGTTTTCCTCCGCCCGAAAGGTCACACCCTTAGGCGGATAGACGATCAGTTTTCCTCCGGATAAGCCCTTGCCGAAGTAATCATTGCTGTCTCCCACCAGCTCCAGTGTCAGCCCCTTCGGAATAAACGCACCAAAGCTCTGGCCGCCGCTTCCCGTACAGTTCACGGTATACGTATCTTCCGGAAGTCCTTCGGGATACAGCCTCGTAATCTCAGATCCGAACATGGTTCCCAATGCACGGTCCGTGTTGGAAACGTCGATCTGAATGCTCTTCTTCTGCCCGTTGATCAGTGCCGGTCTCAGCTTCTTCAAAAGGATTTTTTCATCAATCGTCTTCTCCAGTTCAAAGCTGTAGACTGATTTGTGGTTGTAACCGGCCAGTTTTTGGCCCGCGTACGGATTTCCCAGTATAGCGGACAGATCTACCTTATCCGCCCGTTTGGAGGAAATATGCTCCTTCTTCTTCAGCAGATCGGTGCGTCCCACCAGTTCATCCACCGTACGGATTCCCAGCTTAGCCATATACTCCCGCAGTTCCTGGGCAATGAAATACATAAAATTGACCACGTATTCCGGTTTTCCCTTAAAACGCTTCCGAAGCTCCGGATTCTGCGTTGCAATGCCCACCGGACATGTGTCCAGGTTGCAGACACGCATCATCACGCATCCCATGGTTACGAGCGGTGCTGTCGCAAACCCAAACTCCTCGGCGCCCAGCATGCAGGCAATCGCCACATCGCGGCCTGTCATCAGCTTGCCGTCGGTCTCCAGAATCACTTTATCGCGCAGACCATTCATGATCAGAGTCTGATGCGCTTCCGCCACTCCCAGCTCCCATGGAAGTCCTGCATTGTAAATGGAGTTTCTCGGAGCCGCTCCCGTGCCTCCGTCAAAAGAGGAAATCAGGATCACCTGTGCCCCCGCTTTGGCGACACCCGCCGCCACGGTTCCAACCCCCGCTTCCGATACCAGCTTCACCGAGATTCTGGCCTCGGTGTTGGAATTCTTTAAATCGTAGATCAGCTGCGCCAGATCCTCGATGGAGTAGATATCGTGATGCGGCGGCGGAGAGATCAGTCCCACTCCCGTTGTGGAATGTCTCGTCTTTGCCACCCACGGATACACCTTGCCGCCCGGAAGCTGGCCGCCCTCGCCGGGCTTCGCCCCCTGGGCCATCTTGATCTGGATCTCTTTTGCGCTGACTAAATAGCGGGAGGTCACACCGAACCGTCCGGAAGCCACCTGTTTGATTGCAGAACACCGGTTCAGCCCGTCGGCGCCCACCGTCAGACGCTCCAGGCTCTCTCCGCCTTCGCCGCTGTTGGATTTCCCATGAATCCTGTTCATGGCGATGGCCAGGGTCTCATGGGCTTCTCCGGAGATGGAGCCGTAGGACATGGCGCCGGTTTTAAACCGCTTCACAATGGATTCCACGCTTTCCACCTCATCGATGGGAACGGCCTTCTGCTTCGTATAATCGAAGTCGATCAGGCTCCTTAGATTCACCGTCTGGCCTTCTTCATTCAGTGCGTGCGTGTACTGTTTAAACGTCTCGTAGCTTCCCGTTCTGGCCGCCTCCTGAAGCAAATGAATGGTAAGCGGATTGTAGAGATGTTCCTCCTGACCTGCCCTCGCCTTATGGCTTCCGACGCTCTCCAGCGTCAGATCCACATCAAGCCCCAGAGGATCAAAAGCCATGGAATGGAGTGTATCCACATCATTGGCGATATCGTCCAGCGTAATGCCGCCAACGCGGCTCACTGTATCAGTAAAATACTTTTCCACCACACTCTTTGAAATGCCGATGGCCTCAAAGATCTGCGCCCCCTGATACGACTGGATCGTGGAAATGCCCATTTTCGACGCAATCTTAACAATTCCATGGAGTACTGCGTTATTATAATCTTCCACCGCGGCGTAATAGTCCTTTTCCAGCATTCCGCTTTCAATCAGAGCCCGGATCGATTCCTGCGCCAGATACGGATTGACCGCGCAGGCCCCGTATCCTAAAAGGGCGGCGAAATGGTGTACCTCTCTGGGCTCTCCGCTCTCCAGAATCAGCGCCACAGAGGTACGTTTCTTCGTCTTCACCAGATGCTGCTGCAGGGCGGATACCGCCAGAAGCGACGGAATCGGCACGTGATTCTCATCGATATCCCGATCGGAGAGAATGATAATATTCGCCCCATCCCGGTGTGCCCGGTCGACCTCCAGGAACAGTCTGTCAATCGCTTTTTCCAGGGATGTGTTCTTATAATAGGTGATCGGAATGACTTCCGTCTGGAAACCCGGCCGCTTCATGTATTTGATCTTCATTAAGTCCGTGCATGTCAAAATCGGGTTGCTGACCTTCAGAATCTTACAGTTTTCCGCCGTTTCCTCCAGAATATTCCCCTCTTCGCCAACGTATACCGCAGTCGACGTCACAATCTCTTCCCGGATAGAGTCAATCGGCGGATTCGTCACCTGCGCAAACATCTGCTTAAAGTAGTTAAACAGCGGCTGATGCTTTCTGCTCAGCACTGCCAGCGGACTGTCGGCTCCCATGGCAGATACCGCCTCTGCTCCGTTTAAGGCCATGGGAAGAATCATGGTCTTGTATTCCTCGTAGGTATAGCCATAGGCTTTCTGAAGTCTGGAGCGCCGTTCCGCACTCATATCCGGAACCCCCTTGTTGGGGATCGGCAGATCCTTCAGCTCGATTAAATTGGAATCCAGCCATTCGCCGTAAGGCTGCCTCGACGCATACGTCTCCTTCAGCTCGCTGTCGGACACCAGACAGCCCTTAACGGTGTCGATCAGAAGCATTTTTCCGGGACGGAGGCGCTCCTTTCTGACCACATGGTTCTGTTCAATGTCGATGGCACCCACCTCTGAGGCCAGGATCATCTGATCATCATCTGTAATGTAGTATCTGGACGGCCGAAGCCCGTTTCTGTCCAGAACCGCACCGACGAGATCACCGTCGGAAAATACGATGGAGGCCGGTCCGTCCCACGGTTCCATCATGGTTGCGTAGTAGCTGTAAAAATCCTTGATCTCCTGAGGCATGGATTTATCGTGGGCCCAGGGGGCCGGGATCGTCACCATAACGGCCAGGGGAAGCTCCATGCCGCTCATCACCATGAATTCCAGGGCGTTATCCAGCATGGCGGAATCAGAGCCCTCCTGATTGATGATCGGGAGCACCTTGTGCATATCGTACTTAAAGTACTTCGATTCCATGGTTTCTTCCCGCGCCATCATCTTATCCACATTGCCGCGGATGGTGTTGATTTCACCGTTGTGGACGATGAGGCGGTTGGGATGCGCCCTCATCCAGCTTGGATTCGTGTTGGTGCTGAACCGGGAGTGAACCACGGCAATGGCTGACTCATAATCCTTATCCTGTAAATCAGGGAAAAACCTGCGCAGCTCCTTTACCAGAAACATTCCCTTGTATACAATCGTACGGCTGCTCAGCGATACCACGTATGTATTGTCGTTGCTCTGTTCAAATACACGCCGTGATACGTAAAGCTTCCGGTCAAAGTCCAGTCCTTTCTCCGTGTCGGCCGGTTTCTTTACAAAGCCCTGGGCAATATACGGCATGCAGTCCACTGCTCTTTTGCCGATCAGCTCCGGATGCGTCTCCACATCTCTCCAGCCTGAAAACTCCAGACCTTCCTTGCTTACAATAATCTCAAACATCTTCTTTGCCTGGTTTCTGGCAAGCTCATCCTGGGGAAAGAAAAACATGCCGACTCCGTACTCTCTCTCGCCTCCGATTTCGATGCCGAGAGATTTCGTGACCTTCTTAAAAAATTTGTGCGAAATCTGAAGCATGATGCCGACTCCGTCGCCCGTCTTTCCCTCCGCGTCCTTCCCTGCACGGTGCTCTAAATTCTCGACGATATGAAGGGCCTGCTCCACCGTTTTGTGACTCTTTATGCCTTTCATGTTGGCAACCGCACCGATTCCGCAGTTGTCATGCTCAAAGCGGGAATCGTATAAATCCGGCACTTTTTTTTCTGTGGGAGATTTTGAATTCTTAACCATAATTTCATCCTTTCTGGCTGTACTTTTTAACAGGGGTACCAAGCAGCGGCAGATTTTTTGTCGAAGCACAAGGCGGCCCGCCGCAGGGCGGTCCTGCTCGGATGGCTTTTTGATACCACAGGAGTAATTTCCTGTGATATCAAAAAAACACAGACCCGCGGCTTACTATGCTCGTCGTCGGGCCTGTGTTCCATATTTTCTTATTATGACATCTTCGGCTTCTGCCGCTCTCTGCCTTTGCTTTAACTTTTTTAGATAATACTACATCCGGTTCCATTTGTAAACCCCTTTTTTTGCATAAGATGTCAGATTATTTGACATTTCATGGTTATATCCCTTATATTCATCTATTTTTTATATTAATCTAATAATTTCCAACAATTTAGGCGGATTTTTTACCTGCGATTAACCTTTTTCCAGTATTTCTCAATGATCTTCTTAACTACACACTCAGAGAATAAAAATTTATTTGCTTCAAGATAAGATTTATGTTTTCTTCCACAGGCTTTGTCCCGTCAATTCTTATGACAGGACACCTTAAGCCCTGCACCCATTCTTCAACCGTATCCTCTGATCTGGATTTAACAAAATCAAAAAACCGTTCCTCCTGCCCATATAAATCTCCGCCTGGCAGCATTCTGCTGCCGAATTTCTGAAAAGAACGGTTTTTAACCCGCTGCAGCCGAATATCCTTTGGAACAGAAATCAATACCGCATACTGAAAAAAGGGACAGACAGCTTCCCCATAATCTCCTTTCACAGAAGCAAACACAAAATTCTCATGTGCCTTCATCTCGCGGAAAAGAAGAGTTTCAGCTTCTTCGCGGGTACGCGGAGCGGCATAGACGCAGGAAAGCTCTGTCCCGGAAAAATAGAGATTTTCATTATCTATGAAATAAAAATGCAGCTTCTCAGCAAGGGCTTTTCCTAATGTACTTTTTCCAGTACCATTTAAGCCGCATATCATAATTCCTGTACCCATAATTTTCTCCCGTCAGTATATGAACATTCTCATCGGCGGCAGGCTGTACGCCAGATATCCCGCTGTATTTCGGCAAAAAAATTGGCGGAAAAGAATCATTTCCTCTCCGCCAAGCTTCTACCTGTCATTCGCTTTTTAAAACTTGTCCATTACATCTCGCCGAGTCCGCTTTCGATCGCTTCGCTCATGCTCTTCATAGCTTCTTCTTCATCCTCGCCGTCACAGATTAAGTTGATCTCTGTACCGCACTTGATGCCTGCTGCCATAACGTTTAATACGCTCTTTGCAACGATTCTCTTCTCGCCGCACTCGATGATGATGTCGCATTTAAACTTCATGGCTGTCTGGGAAAGAACTCCCGCTGGTCTTAAATGAAGTCCGGATGGATTTACAACAGTAAGTGTTTTTGTTAACATAATATTATCTCCTTTATCCTCTAATCTATATACTCCTTAGTGTCAATTTTATTACAATTCCCATTTGGTGTCAAGTTGTTTCAGCCTATTTCCCCGCCTCCCTGGAATATATGCATCCGCAGTAATCCTGGCGGTACAGACCGTATTCTTCCGACAGCTGCACAGACCGCTTATATCCGTCTTTTTTCTTAAAATCGGAGGGAAGGAACGCCACGCGGTACTCCTTCGCCAGCTTCTCTCCGATCTCATTTAGCTTGTCCGCGTTTTTTAACGGGCTGATGGTAAGCGTTGTCGTAAAATAATCATAACGGCCGGCCGATGCGACCTTTGCAGCCTCCCGGAGCCGCAAATCGAAACATTTAAAACAGCGTTCTCCGCCTTCCGGAACCTTCTCGAGCCCTTTAGCAATCCGGAAAAATTCATCCGGCTCATAGGGTCCTGTCCGGAAGAGCACAGGATGCACAAACTTCATCTCGGAGATCAGCTTCTCCTGCTCCTTTACCCGCTTCATATACTCCTGAATCGGGTAGATATTCGGGTTATAATAGTACAGCGTAATCTCAAAGTATTTCGATAAGTATTCCAGAACGTAGCTGCTGCAGGGAGCACAGCAGCTGTGAAGCAGCAGTCTCGGCACCTTCCCCTGTTTCTCAAAGTCTTCCAGTATGGTGTCCAGCTCTTTCTGATAATTTCTGTGGTTCATCCTCTTATATCCTCCTCTGATTCACAGGCAAAGAATGGTGCTCCTTATGGAACCCGCCGCCGTCTATAAGTTTCGTATGGAATAACGCCCTGCATGTTCATGGAAGCGTTTTCCATGGGACCCAAAAAAGGCGTGTGCACTCTCATGCCACGCCTCCTTTCTGCTTCCTACAGGAAGTCTCTGATTCGTTTGCTGCGCACCGGATTTCTGAGCTTTCTAAGTGCCTTCGCCTCAATCTGCCGGATACGTTCACGTGTTACATTAAATTCTTTGCCTACCTCTTCCAGTGTACGCGGATGTCCATCCTCCAGGCCGAAGCGCAGTACGATAACCTGGCGCTCTCTCTCCTTTAAATCACCGAGCAATGCGTCGATATGCTCCCGGAGCATCACAGACTCCACATTTCCCTCAGGAGTCACCACATTGTTGTCAGCGACAAAATCGCCTAAGTTGGAATCATCTTCTTCACCGATCGGGGTCTCCAGAGAGGCTGGTTCTCTGGCAATCTGCATGATCTCCATAACCTTGTCCTCAGACATATCGAGTGCGTCTGCGAGCTCGGTAACGGATGGCTCATAGCCCAGTTCCAGCGTCAGCTTTCTCTGCATTTTTGACATTTTATTGATGGTTTCGACCATATGCACCGGAACACGGATTGTCCTCGCCTGATCGGCAAGTGCCCTTGTTACGGACTGACGGATCCACCACGTAGCATATGTACTTAACTTATAACCTTTTGTATAATCGAACTTCTCAACGCCCTTAATAAGACCTAAATTTCCTTCCTGAACAAGGTCTAAAAAGCTCATACCGCGGCCGGTATACCGTTTGGCGATGCTGACAACCAGTCTTAAGTTCGCTTCTATCAAGCGTTCCTTCGCATCTTCATCCCCATCGGCCTTTCTCTTTGCAAGACGCAGTTCCTCGTCCGCACTCAGAAGCGGAACGGTACCGATCTCTTTTAAATACATGCGGACAGGATCTTCTGTACCTATTCCCTCCAGCAAGTCAATGGCATCGAGGTCAATATCCTCCTCGTCTGCCCCTTTTATAAAGCTGTCATCCAGATCATCGTCGAGCAGCAGAGCATCATCTGACAGGAGCACATCATCAGCCAGTATCGAGTCATCAATTACCGGGATCACGTCAACGCCGCGATTCTCCAGGTACGAATAGATCTGATCCATCTGCTCCGGGGTCAGTGAGTCCCCCATAAAGAAGTTGTTAATCTCCGTTACGTCCAAAGCATTATGCTTTGTTTTTCCCAGTTCCACGAGCTTCCCCAGCTTCTCTAAAAAATTATCTTTTTCCACTTAATAACGTCCTTTCGCTAAGAAGTATACATAAAAGCCCACACAACTTTTCATTATATACTACCGGATTACATATTTCAACATATTTCTGCGTTAAATTGCAGATTTATTGTTTTTTGGAAGGATTTCTCATAATCCGGATCTGTTTTTGCAGATTTATGATCTGAGTCTCCATGCGTGTACCTCCAAATTCCCCATCCAGAACCCAGTCTACCGGTTCTTCCGGAATCACCGTGAGCGCCTTTGTCCTGAACTTATGAACGTATTCGTTAGGCTCTTCCTTCAGGAACATGTAGTTGACAATGTTGCTTAAATCCAGCGGCGTTCTCGGAGTCCTGATTAAGAGCACCTCGAACTCGCCGTCATTCAAAGCCACATTCTGCGTGACAAGTCCCTTAAAGCCTCCCACGCTGATGGTATTCGTCACCATTCCAAAGATAAATTCCCCTTCCAGCGTAATCTCTTCACTCTCCACACGCATGCGGTAGGATTTGATGGAAGTCAGGCTCTTCACACTCTCCAGCATGTAGGCCTGATGGCCCAGCACATTCTTCTTGTCCTGGGGTGTTAAGTAGGAAACTTCCGTAAATGCGCCAAAGGCTGCAATATAAACGAAATTCCTGTCCCCGCAGAAGCTGCCGATATCGACAGGATACGCTTCCCCCTCCACCGCTAAATGCGCCGCGGCAATCATATTTTTCGGAATTTTTAAGCTGGAGGCAAAATCGTTGGTGGAACCGGCGGGAATATATCCCAGATCCGGAATCCGGTCCAGCGTCATCATGCCGCTGATGGTCTCGTTCAGAGTCCCGTCACCGCCGCTGCAGACGATGATGTCCGCGTCTTTTCCTCTCGCCGCGGCAACCTCCATGGCATCCTTCGGCCGCTGGGTCACATGAACCGATACTTCATACCCGGCTTTCGTGAAGATATCCAGAATATCCATCAACCGGTTTCTGATCTGTGCCTTTCCGGAACGTGGATTAAAGATAAACAGCATTTTTCTCATTATTCTCACCTTATCATCATAGTATACCATTCGCACTAAGTTCGTAAACTACCTCACTAAGTGCTCAGGTATGACTCACACTAGATTCGTAAACTACCTCATCAAGTGCTCATAGTATACACCTTAAACGCCCCGGGCAGTGAGTACGTCTCCCTGATCTCTTCCGGAGTCACCCACAGGTAATCTCCTGCCGGTTTTTCCTGCAGTTCAACGGCGAATCCCCTCATGTGCCACTCTACATGGCTGAAAATATGCTTTGCCTCCGGCAGACACCGGACCGCCGTCAGCGGTACACGGTACGTTTCAGCAAGCGCCTCCTCCTCCAGCCACCCATCCTCGTTGGGAAACTCATAGAGGGACGCCAAAAGGCCGCTGTCCTCCCGCTTCCGGATCGCCGTGCGCCCTTTCCAGTCCAGAACAAGTATCGTCTTCTTCTCAATCCTTCTGGCTTTCTTCGGCGTTTTTACAGGAATCTCCTTTGTGAGTCCGTCACGTCTCGCAACACATACGGACGCCATGGGGCATTCCCTGCAAAGCGGCTCCCCGTTAGGAACACAGACGATGGCTCCGATCTCAATCATCGCCTGATTATAGTTTCCTGCCCCCTCCCGGGGCATGACGCCGAGAAGCAGGTCCTCCATCTGTTTCTTAACCGACTGCTTTAAGATATCTTCCCTGCTCCCCGTCACGCGGGATATGACACGCAGAACGTTGCCGTCCACGGCGGGCACGGGAATCCCATAGGCAATGGAAGCGATGGCTCCGGCCGTATAGGAACCGATCCCCGGAAGTTTTTTCAGTTCTTCCCAGGAAGCGGGAAGCACGCCCCCATACTGCTCCATCACTACGCCTGCCGCTTTTTTTAAGTTTCTTGCCCGATTGTAATAGCCAAGCCCTTCCCACAGCTTAAAGAGCCTGTCCTCAGACACAGCGGCCAGCGCCGCCGTATCGGGAAGCGCCTCCATAAACCGCTCAAAATACGGTTTTACGGCTTCCACCCTTGTCTGCTGCAGCATGATCTCCGAAATCCACACACGGTATGGCTCCGGATTTTCCCGCCACGGAAGAATTCTCGCATGGCCTTTGTACCAGGATAGCAGCGGCTTCTCCATGGCCCTCAGACGCTCTTCCTTCGAAAATTCATCCTTCTTCGGTTCCAGCGTCTGCAGTTGATCATAAAAAGAATAATTATTCATATTTATACATATCCATAAATTCCCCGGACAGAAACCTCTCCGGAGACCACACGGATTACCTTTCCATCGGCTTTCTCGACGATAAGCTCGCCTTTCTCATCGATTCCCAGCGCTTTGCCTGTATAGGTGCCCGCGGGATCCAGAACCTTCACTTCTCTTCCGAGATTCGCCATATGTTCATTATATACATCCATGAGGCTGGCTAAACTGCCGCATTCCCTGAATTTTTTATAGTAACCCTCATACGCCTTCATCACAGAGGCAATCAGCCTGCTACGCCGCACCGGGCTTCCGGTCAGGATACGCAGGGAGGAAGCCACCTCCCCTGCTTCCTCCGGAAACTCCGTCATATTGGCATTGATGCCAATGCCGGTGACCACGTAATGGATTCCTTCCAGCTCAGCGCTCATCTCCGTCAGAATACCACAAAGCTTTCTGCCGTCTCCCACGATATCATTCGGCCATTTGATAACGGTGTCAAGCCCGGTCGTCTCTTTAATACCGTCATGGACGGCCAGCGCTGCCACCAGGGTCAGCATGGAGGCCGACGAGGGAAGAATATCCGGCCTTAAGATCAGGCTCATAAAGACACCCGTTCCGGAAGGGGATACCCACATCCGCCCCCTTCTGCCCCGGCCTGCATTCTGAAAATCCGTGACCACCAGGGTTCCATCCGGAGCACCTTCCTCCGCCAGCTTTCTTGCGCGTATATTGGTAGAATCGGTCTCTTCATAATAGACAATCTTCCTGACCAGTCCGCCTTCCATGCAGCTCATAAGCTCAGCTTCCGTAATCACGTCATCGCTGCTTAAGAGACGGTACCCTTTGTTGCGTACCGCCTCAATCTGAAACCCTTCTTCCTTCAGCTGGCCAATGGCCTTCCACACGGCCGTTCTGGACACGCCAAACCGGTCGCACAGCTCCTGTCCGGATACAAATCCGGACTCTTCTTTTAGTAGTTTCAAAATCTCTGTCTTCACCGCGCTCACCCCCACCAGATGCTGACTGCACTGATCACTGCAAGGGCCAGCAGTACAATTCCAAACAGGAGAACCAGAATGCCCGAGGCCTTTTTCTTCTTTTCGCGGCCGCTCATACGGATCTTAAAGACCGCATTCATGATATTGAGTGACGCCGCGAGGAGGAAAATGACCGGAAACAGCAGCATATGGTCCTCCGGGTTCAAAAATGAGATGACCGCCAGCACGACGATCAGGATTCCTATAATAATATGGGCCGCATCCAGCATCATGGATAAGTTTCTCGGGTTTCTGCTTCGTTCCTGTATATACATGCTCTATTCTCCTAATGTCGCCACCATCACTGCCTTGATGGTATGCATTCTGTTCTCTGCTTCATCGAATACCACGGAGGCCTTTGATTCGAACACATCTTCCGTTACTTCATTGCCCTTCACTGCCGGGAGACAGTGCATGAAGATGGTGGTATCCTTTTCCGTCTTCTCCATCAGCGCTGCATTCACCTGGTAAGGCTTTAAAAGCGCCACACGCTCGGCTGCCTTGTCTTCCTCTCCCATGGAGCACCATACGTCGGTATAGATCGTATCAGCCCCCTTTACGTCATCCACGTTCTCAGTCAGGGTGACACTGCTTCCGCTCTCACCGGCATATCCGCGGCACAGGGTAACCAGCTCGTCCTTCGGCCATAAGCACTTCGGAGCCAGGATCGTAAAGTTGACGCCCATCTTGCTCATACCGATCATCAGGCTGTTGGCCATGTTATTGCGTCCGTCGCCTGCGTAGACAAAGTTCAGCCCCTTTAAGTAACCGAAATGTTCCTTCATGGTAAGTAAGTCCGCCAGGATCTGGGTCGGGTGGTAATCGTCCGTCAAACCGTTCCACACCGGCACGCCAGCGTATTTCGCCAGATCTTCCACCGTTTTATGCTTGAATCCGCGGAATTCGATACCGTCAAAGATTCTTCCCAGCACGCGCGCCGTGTCTTCCACACTCTCCTTGTGCCCCAGCTGAATGTCATCCTTGCCCAGATACTCAGGATGAGCCCCTTCATCCACCGCTGCCACGACGAAAGAACACCTGGTACGTGTCGATGGCTTTTCAAAGATCAGGGCGATATTCTTTCCTTTCAGGGAGCTTCCGGTTACTCCGCTTTTTTTCTTAGCCTTTAAATCCGCGGCAAGATCCAGCAGGTAATTGATCTCCTCCGGTGTATAGTCTTTTAATGTAATGAAACTTCTTCCTTTCAGATTCATCATGCATCCTCCACTTTTCTTTTTGTATTTTTATACACCATTATAGTATATTATGCATAAACATGCAATCTTTTTTTCATGAATCCGATATTTAACGTTTGAAACGTCTTTTCTTCCTATTACATTACTATAATGGAATCCGGCTGTCAAGAGAGTGCAGCTTCATCATTATTTTTCCGATCAGGCGGTCCACCGTATAAATCTGAAACCGGTTGATCTTAAGCCGCTTCGCTAAATCCTCCAGAATCGCTATATATAAATCCCGGTAGTTCCAGTCCTCTTTCAGCTTAAACTCTTCGGCCATACGAGGAAACAGGGTCTCTGTAAACATCCGGTAACCGTTTAAGCTCTCCCTGGTCTCCTGATCCAGGTCTTCTTCGACATAAATCTTTAAAAGCTCCAGTTCCGACATCATCTTATCAAAGTAGTAAGGCTCGGAACCTGGTGCATCAATATAATATATACGCCCTGCAAGTCCATATAAGAACCTTTTCGCGTCATAATACCCCAAAGTCATGTTTTTTCTGCTCTGCTTTTTGTCGAATTCCAGTATGCCGCCCAGATCCTGGCGGGGAGCAATATGATACACATTGACGCCCTCCGGAATCTTCGTCACCTTTTCGCTGTCAAAGCCCCAGCCATAGATGCGGATCACGATAATATCCTCATAGCCCTTATCCAGCAGAACCCCCAGAGGAACGTTGTTTAAGCCGCCGCCATCCCGGTAACGCTTGCCGCCCAGCTTTTCATTCTTAAACGCCATAAAATAAGCGCTGGCCAGCAGCATATCCTTGACCGAACCCTCTTCCCCTTTTCTCACATCCACAGCCAGCTCCCTGTGCTCGGACACGGAATACGTCACGGCAAAGAGTTCACGGTCCGATTCCCTGATACGCGATTCATCGCCCACCACCTCAGCGATCAGATTCTTAAGAGGCGTCACATCGAAGCCGCCATCCTTGATAAACTGAACTCCGCTGTTTAAGATTTCCTGCATATTAAGCGCCTTGAAGTCTTTCCGCTTTAATGCCTTTATGGTCTCGTCACTGACATCCATCACCCTGGAATACTCGATGTTTTTCCAGATTCCTTCCGCCTTTTCTAAATCGTCCATACAGATCAGCGCGCCGTTCAGCGAACCGACAGAGGCGCCTGCGATCCCTTTGATGCGGATCCCGGCCTCCCGAAGCGCCTTCCAGGCGCCGATCTGATAGGCTCCCTTGGCTCCTCCGCCCTCTAAAACGATACCGTATTCTCTGGTCAAATCCAGCTTTAACTCCATTCACGCCTCCTTACGGGATACCTGCATTGAAAAATCGCAGCATGAGAGCCGGTGCCCCCTGCTGCGAATTCTCTAATTACCTTTCACGTTCCTATTTGGGATCCTTCGGGATCTCAGTGATGGAGGATACAAGTCCTGCCAGTCCCTGAATCTCGGACGGGATAATAATCTTTGTTGCTTTGCCGTCGGCCACTGTCTTAAGGGCCTCTAAGCTCTTGATCGTCAGAACTGCCTGATCGGCTCCCGCTTCCTTAATCATTCGGATACCATCTGCGTTTGCCTTCTGAACCTTTAAGATAGCCTCAGCCTGACCTTCCGCCTCACGGATTCTCTTCTCCTTCTCAGCCTCAGCGTGAAGAATCGCTGCCTGCTTCTCAGCCTCGGCATCCAGAATGGCGGATTCCTTCTTACCTTCTGCAACCAGAATGGTAGATTTCTTCTCACCTTCTGCACGAAGGATGGACTCACGGCGCTCACGCTCTGCCTTCATCTGCTTCTCCATGGCATCCTGAATCGCTGCCGGAGGCATGATATTCTTCAGTTCCACACGGTTAACCTTGATGCCCCACGGGTCGGTGGCGATATCGAGGGATTCTCTCATCTTTGCATTAATCGTCTCTCTGGAGGTCAGTGTCTGGTCGAGTTCCAGATCACCGATGATGTTACGAAGAGTGGTTGCCGTTAAGTTCTCGATCGCCATCAGCGGATTCTCCACACCGTAAGCATAAAGCTTCGGATCTGTAATCTGGAAGAAGACGACCGTGTCGATTCTCATGGTAACGTTATCCTTTGTGATAACCGGCTGCGGCGGGAAATCAGCCACCTGCTCCTTTAAGTTCACACGCTTTGCCACGCGGTCGAGAATCGGCATCTTGATATGAACACCTACGGACCATGTTCCCAGATAAGCTCCCAAACGTTCCACAACCAGAGCCTGTGCCTGCGGTACAATCCTGATACATGACGCAAGCAGTGCCAGAATAATAATCAGTACTATAATTACTGCAAAAAAAGCTCCCATACTACATTTCCTCCTGAGTCTCGCTCACAATTAGTTTTACTCCTCTGATGTCCTTTACTTCCACGAGCGTACCGACGGAATAAATTTTTCCGTCATCCTCGGCTCTTGCCGTCCACTCCTGCCCGTTCAAAACAGCTGCACCCGTTCCTTCCATGTTGTTCACCTCGGCTGTAACCTTCGCATGTTTTCCAATCAGACTTTCCGAATTGGTTTTCACGGTATTCCGGTTAACATACTTTAAGGCAAACGGTCTTGTGAAGAACAGCAGTGCAAATGAAACAATTACAAACACCGCCAGCTGAACTTCCACACCTGCACCCAAAAGTGCCAGTATGAACGCCGCCAGCGCGCCCCCTGCAAACCAAATGGTTGTCAGAGCCATAGTTGCGGCCTCAATGCCAAGTAATACTACGAAGCCTATAAGCCAATAGATAGCTGCCATCTTATCAATCCCCTTCCTGAGCCAGTCATAGGCAAAGCTGCCAAGCATATCTTTCATTTGCACTAATCATACTATATTTTCAGACATTTCTCAACAATTACCGTCTAAAAATGCCTTACAATTTTCTGACGGGCTGCATTTTCTAATTTCTTCGCTGCCTCGCCGCCTCAAACATCAGCACGGAAGCCGCTACCGCCGCGTTTAAGGATTCTACCTTTCCCATCATGGGAATCTTCACATACGCGTCTGCCATAGACGCTGTTTCGCTGCTTAAGCCATTGGCCTCATTGCCAATTAAAAACCCTGTATCAACAGTATAATCTTCTTTCTCATAATTATTCCTGCCTTCTAAATGAGCCGCGTATAGGCGGACACCGCGTTTTTTTATGTTTGCGAGAGTCTGCGGTAAAGCAGCGGTATAAACAAAGGGTACACGGCAGACGGACCCCATGGTGGAGCGGATTACTTTGGGATTATAGATATCCGCGGTGGTGTCGTTCATAATCACTCCCGTAATGCCTGCGCCTTCTCCGGCACGCAGGATGGTTCCCAGGTTTCCGGGATCCTGAATCGTATCCAGAATCATGAGAAGCGCCGGCCCCGGACGGTCCAGAATATCGTCGATCGTATACGCATACTGCTTCACCAGCGCCAGCACACCCTGGGGCGTGGTGGTGTCAGACATTGTCTTAAACACGTCATCCGCCACCGCCTCAAAGGCAAGCGGGCCGATCAGTTTCCTTCCCTCCGGATTCTTTAAGAAGCTTTCTGACACGAACAGACTGTCGATCCTGTCCCTGGGAATCTCTTTGAACATGCGGAGACCTTCCGCCACAAACAGACCTGTCTCTTTCCTGGCCTTCGCCTTCTTCGCCAGATTCATCACCTGCTTCACTTTTCCGTTGGCACTGCTCGTAATCATGACAATCCCTCCAGTTCTTCCAGCCACAGACGGCTGCTGGCATCGCTCGGCATGCGTAAGTCGCCCCTCGGTGATACTGCGACGGAGCCTACCTTCGGGCCATCCGGCAGACAGGAGCGCTTAAACTGCTGACTGAAAAATCTCCGGTAAAATACCTTCAGCCACTTTAAAACAGTCTCTCCGTCATACTGGCCGTCAAAAGCCGCTTTTGCCAGACGGAAAACCTTGGCCGGCCGGTAACCGTACCGCAGGACCTGATACAGGAAGAAATCGTGAAGCTCATAGGGGCCTACCAGATCTTCCGTCTTCTGGGCGATCTCGCCCTCCTTCGGCGGAAGAAGCTCCGGACTCACCGGGGTATCCAGCACGTCTAAAAGCACTGCTTTCAGTTCTTCCTCCCCGCACGTGTCGGCGTAATAGCGGACCAGATGGCGAACCAGCGTCTTCGGAACCGACGCATTGACCCCGTACATGGACATGTGGTCTCCGTTGTAGGTGGCCCATCCAAGCGCCAGCTCTGACATATCGCCAGTACCCACCACCATGCCGCCCCACCGGTTTGCCAGATCCATAAGTACCTGCGTCCGCTCTCTGGCCTGGGAATTTTCATAGGTTACATCGTGAAGGCTGATATCATGGCCGATGTCACGAAAATGAACCGTAACGGCTTCCCTGATATCGATCTCAGTCAGCTCCGCCCCCACCTTCTTCGTCATCAGACAGGCATTCTGATACGTCCGGTCCGTGGTTCCAAAGCACGGCATGGTCACAGCATGAATCTGATGTCTCGGTATGTTCAGCATATCAAACGCCCGCACCGTCACCAGCAGAGCCAGCGTGGAATCCAGCCCTCCGGAAATGCCGATAACGGCGTGGCTGCAGCCGGTATGGGCAAGACGTTTCTTCAGCCCCATGGCCTGAATGGACAGAATCTCCTCACAGCGCCTGTTTCTCTGACCTTCATCCGTCGGAACGAACGGCATGGGATCGATGGGACGTTCCAGATCATACTCCTCTTCTGTTATATGAAATCCAACCGTAACATATGAGCCGGTATTCAGGACCGGATATGTGGAAAGGCGTCTTCTCTCATTATTTAAACGCTCCATATCCATATCCGCAAAAATCGTTTCGTTGGCAAACCGTTTCGACTCCGCCAGACACGTTCCATTTTCTGTAATCAGATTCTGCCCTCCGAACACCAGGTCCTGGGTGGACTCGCCGTCTCCCGCATTGGCATACACATAACCGCAGACAAGGCTGGCGGAATGGCCGGTGATCAGGCTCCTGCGGTAGATATCCTTTCCCGTGGTCTCATCACTGGCAGAACAATTGACGATCACGGTCGCACCGGCCGCTGTATGGCGGATCGACGGCGGACACGGTACCCAGGCATCCTCGCAGATTTCCACGGCCACAACAAACCCAGGCATCTCCTCACAGGCAAACAGGATATTTGTCCCCATAGGGAAATTCTGTCCTTCCCAACTGACCATCACAGGGATCTCATTGCCCGGTTCGAAATAACGGCGCTCGTAAAATTCAGAGTAGTTGGGAATGTTTGACTTGGGAACAATGCCCAGGATTCTCCCGTTCTGAACCGCCACGGCCGTGTTGTAAAGCTTTCCGCTCCTCTCCCACGGCATTCCGATAAACGCCAGAAGATCGGAACCTTCCGTCTCCTTTAAAATCTCTTTCAGTTCTCTCCTCGCCCCGTACAGCAGGGCATCCTGCCCGAATAAATCACCGCAGGTGTACGCAGTAAGCGACAGCTCCGGAAATACCATAAGCTTCGCTTTTCTCTCTATTCCCGCCCGGATCAGAGCGCAGATTTCTGTCCTGTTAAACTGGGGATCAGCCACTTTTACATCGGGAGTTGCTGCCGCCACCCGGATAAATCCGTGTTTCATATCGTCTATTCTCCTTTCGGAATCCATTTTGCCTTTGTGCTGTAAACGCAGTCCATCAGCATCGTTGTCATCCAGGTAATTGGATAGCACCACATAACAGCTTCAAAACTCGGAAAAAATGGAACCAGTAAATTAATATATATCATGCGCAGGATACACATGTTTCCAACGCCGATCAACATGGTAACCATGGTTCTTCCGCTTCCGCGGATACTTCCCATCAGGATCTGGTGGATCGCAATGGACCAGTAAAACGGAAGCAGGATGGCCATGGTGGTGTGCCCGAAGGCGATAACCGTATCATCCGGTGAGAAGATGCGGAGAATCTTGTCCGCATTCAAATAAAGGACAGCAGAAATAAAGGCCGTATAAATCAGGCTGATGGCAATCCCCTGAAACATCCCATCCTTGACACGTCTTGCCTTTTTCGCCCCGATATTCTGTCCTGTAAAGGTGGTCGAAGCCATACAGAAGCTCTGAAGCGGGAGCATGGCGAAGCCATCCACCTTGCTGTAGGCGCCGTAGCCCGCCATGGCGGCCGCACCGTAGCCGTTGATATTCGCCTGTACGATGACATTGGACAGGGAAATGATGCTCTGCTGAATCCCGCTCGGGATGCCCAGCTTTAAAATTCGCTTCATCATGCGCCGGTCGATTCTGATCCTGGATGGGACGAGCCGGTAGCTGTCCTCCGTCTTCATCAGCGCCCGCACCGTAAGCACGGAAGAAACCGCCTGGGCAATTACGGTGGCATAGCCGACTCCGGCAGTGCCCATGCGGAAAACAACGACAAAAACCATGTCCAGAATGATGTTTACCACAGAGGAAACACAGAGATAATAGAGAGGACGCCTCGAATCTCCCACCGCTCTCAGCACTCCGGCCCCCATGTTATATACCAGGTTAAACAGGGAACCGCAGAAAAAGATGCGCAGGTACGCCACGGAATTCGGCATAACCTCCTCGGGTGTCCCCATCCAGCGGAGAATCAGAGGCGACAGAAGAACGCCCAGCACGATCAAAAGCGCTCCTCCAATCAGACTCAGCGCCATACAGGTGTGCACCGCCCAGTGAAGCTTCTGCTCATCCTTCGCCCCGTAATACTGGGATATAATTACTCCCGCCCCGGTGGCAATGCCCATAAACATTCCGATGATCAGATTGATCAGAGAGTTGCTGGAACCTACCGCTGCCAGCGCTTCACTGCCAATAAAATTTCCGACCACAATGGAATCCACGGTATTATACAGCTGCTGAAACAGATTGCCTACCAAAAGAGGCATGGAAAATGCCAAAAGCTGCTTCCAGATTACGCCTTCCGTCATGATTACCTGTTTTGTCTTCTGTTTCTGTCCCACCCCAACAACCTCCCCAAAAACCTTTCCATCGATTTTTTTCAATGAAAACAGTATACACCCAAACATACAATCTAACAAGTCCCCAACACGTTCCGGCATCCCTTCCGTATATTTTCTTCAATTCTGCAGATAATATTACTGATTAAACAATTAAGGAGGTATGAAACCATGTTAGTTAACGGAAAGAACGAATGTATTCATTGTACCATCAACAACTGCGCTTACCATGCAGAGAGCGAAAACTACTGTACTCTTGAGGCCATCAAGGTAGGTACCCACGAGGCTAATCCGACCCAGAAGGAATGTACAGACTGTGAGTCTTTTGTAAACAAGGCTTAAGCATCCACCCCATCTTTAGCAGCTGATAAAGGAAAAAACCGCTGTATTGCCGCGTTTTACGGGCTATACAGCGGTTTTTTCCTAAAAGTACAGCTTACGCTTGACAGCCTCCCCCGGACTCTCTATAATGTTTTATAATACAGGAAGAAAGGGTAAGTGCAATGTTATCTGGAAAGCTTTGCATTGATTACAGCTCCGGACAATTTGATATTACAAAACATTGTGCGGAGCCTGAAAATACGAAAACAATAGTCAGCGGCTATTTGATTCCAAAGCAGTAGTTTTGGGATTTCGTTTTCGTGTTTTCCAATAGACATTTATTTGTTTTTTGGGCGGCAGACAGTGTTTTGTCTGCCGCCTTTTGTTGACAGCGGTGAAGCGTGCGTCCGTCGTGCGCTCCATCGCCGTGAATTAAGTATCTTTACCACAGAGCAGAGGGCGCACTATATTTGTGCTGCCCTCTGCTTTTTTTGTATCACAGGCAGATGCTCCTGTGATGCGGGATAAGGAGATTGAATATGAACGAAGAACAGAATCTAACAACAGGCAGTGTGCCCGGGAAATTGATTGTTTTTGCACTGCCCCTGCTGTTTGCCAACTTGCTGCAGTCCTTTTACAGCATCGTTGATATGCTGGTCGTTGGCAGAATTGTAGGAAATACCGGGCTTGCCGCAATAAGCAACGCCTCTATGGCAGGCTTTATTATCAACTCAGTCTGTATCGGCCTTACGATGGGAGGCACCGTAGCAGCAGCCCAATACAAAGGGGCAGGCGATGGGAAAACAACTGTCTGATTCAGCAAAACAGGGAGGTTTCATATGACTATGAAAGGCAGTAAAATGAATTTAAGTTTCGGGTCGGAAATCATTTACGAGGACGCGGAATTTTTAATAAACGATCACGACAAAGCAGGTATCGTTGGTGTAAACGGCGCCGGGAAAACGACGCTGTTCCATGTTCTGATGCATGAACTGGAATTAGACAGCGGAACCATTTCCACCGGCAATTCACGAATCGCCTGTCTGCCGCAGGAGATTGTGATTCACGACGAAACCTGTACAGTTCTCGATTATCTGCAGGAGGGACGACCGATACGCAGACTGGAAGCAGATCTCAGCCGGATCTATCAGAGGCTGGAACATGCGGCTGTCACGGAGCATGCCTCTCTGCTGAAGCAGATGGATAAACTCCAGACCCGTTTAGAATTTTTCGACTGTTATAAGGCAGACAGCATTTTGCTGGATATCATTGAACGCATGCAGATTGACATTGATTTGCTGGATATGCCGATTAACCGGCTGTCCGGCGGTCAGAAATCAAAAATAGCCTTTGCCCGCGTTCTATACTCAAAAGCTGACATTCTGCTGCTGGACGAACCGACAAACCATTTAGATGCGGCTGCAAAAGAGTTCGTGACTGAGTTTTTAAAAAATTACAGAGGAATGGTGCTGATTATCAGCCACGATACCGCCTTCCTCAATCAGATTATTCACAAGATCCTGTTCATCAATAAAGCTGCGCACAAAATTTCTGTCTACGACGGCAATTACGATACTTATAAAAAGAAGTATGCAGAGGAGCAGCGTCTGCGTCAACGGATTCTCATCCAGGAGGAAAAAGAGATAAAGGAACTGGAAGCATTTGTACAGCGGGCTAACCAGGCCAGCAGGACCAATCATGCGCTGAAACGCATGGGGCAGGAACGGGCGTTAAGACTGGAGAAAAAAAGAAGCGGGCTCCATCCTTGTGACAGAATCTGCAAACGGGTTAAAATGGATATCCGTCCCAGACGGGAAGGCGCAGATCTCCCGTTAGAAGTTTGTAACCTGTCCTTCCATTATCCGGACCAGCCATGGCTCTACAAAGACTTATCGTTTCACGTAAATGGAAAAGAACGCTTTTTAGTCGTCGGTGAAAACGGAGTAGGAAAATCCACGCTGCTTAAGCTGATCATGGGAATCCTTCTTCCGGATGCAGGAAAGATCCGTTTTCATTCTAAAACGGATGTTGCTTACTATGCGCAGGAACTGGAACAGCTTGATCTGCAAAAAACAGTGTTAGAAAATGTTCAGACTGATGGCTATACCATCAAACAGCTGCGTTCGGTACTAAGTAATTTTCTGTTTTACGAGGACGATATCTGTAAAAAAGCCGAGGTTCTCTCTCCCGGTGAAAAAGCCCGTGTATGCCTGTGCAGGGTTTTACTGCAAAAGGCCAACTTTCTGGTCCTGGATGAGCCTACCAATCACCTGGATCCTGAAACGCAGAGTATCATTGGCAGAAACTTTCAACTCTTTGAAGGAACGATTATGGTTGTCAGCCACAATCCCTGGTTTGTTGAACAGATTGGCATTAACCGGGTGTTACTGCTGCCAGGCGGCAGAGTCGTGGATTATTCCCGCGAATTATTAGAATACTATTATGGATTAAACAATAAGGAGGATTTGTAAAATGCCGGATTTAAAAAAATTATATCCCAGAACCGGAGATACCCAGACAGTTTACTTAAAAAATACGATTACCGACCCCAGTATTCAGGTGGGCGATTACACCATTTATAACGATTTTGTCAACGCCCCGGCGGATTTCGAAAAAAATAACGTTTTATACCATTATCCAGTCAACCAGGATCGTCTTATCATAGGCAAATTCTGCTCGATCGCCTGTGGAGCAAAATTTCTCTTTAACAGCGCGAACCATACATTATCCTCGCTGTCTTCCTACCCGTTCCCTCTTTTCTTTGAAGAATGGGGACTGGATAAGCAGAATGTGACGGCTTCGTGGGATAACAAGGGAGATATCATCATCGGCAACGATGTCTGGATCGGCTACGAGGCCGTCCTTATGGCAGGAGTTACGATCGGCGACGGCGCAGTCATCGGAGCCCGCGCGGTTGTGACAAAGGATATCCCGCCCTATACAATTGCAGGCGGGATCCCTGCCAGGCCAATCAAAAGACGGTATTCAGAAGAAACCATTGCCGCTCTGTCATCATTAAAATGGTGGGACTGGCCGGAGGAACGGATTGCACAGAATCTTGATGCGATACAAAGCGGACATCTGGACTGGCTCAAATAAGCCGGCGTATGCGCCAGCCGCAAAACCGGCTGTTGCTTAAAGAGTCTGCAGAATTCACCAAAAATACGCGAAGCCCTTCCCCGGCTCCGCGTATTTTTCATACTTTTTCTGCCAAACGGCTGACTAATTGCTGACAGCATCCTTCAGTATGGTATCCAGTTGTTCGTCAGTTACATCGATATGATAGAAAAGCTGATAGAAATTCTTCACCTCTTCCCGGATATTCGATGAATAGAGATCCGGGTAGACAAGATTTCCCAGCCATTCGATTCCAATCATACGGTTTACAGAGGGCGGGCTGCTCATATAGCTGTAGGGCGCAGTCGGAATCTTGAAAATTTTGCCATTCTTTACAGCATCCAGCTCCTGCCACATGGAATCCGATGTAAGCGTGTCGTAAAGTTTCTGGGAATCCACAATGATCAGATCCGGATTCCAGAGCAGCACCTGTTCAAAGGACACTTCACTTCCGCCTCCGCTGGACACCGCTTCCACATCGGCTGCATTGACCGCGCCGATCCGTTCGATGACATCGGCATGGATGGAACCTTTGGCGTTGGTGTGGAGGCCGTCGTCGCCCAGGCCGAAATACACGCTCTTTTTGTCGCTGTCATCAATCGCCGCGGCATTCTTATCCGCCTTTGCGATTTCTGCCCTGCAGTAATCCGCCAGCTTCCCGGCCTGCTCCTTCTCACCGGTAATATCTCCCAGCATTTCGTAGGCATCCGCCATAGTGGGAAGTGTCGCTTCCACAAAGATAACCGGTATATTCAGCTGTTCCTGCAGAGCGTCCATATCCTCTTTTACCGTCTTTTTCGCCTCTCCGATATCAATGATGACATCCGGTGCTTCCGCAATCAGGGCTTCCATATTAAGACTTGCATTTTTTCCGTAGAACTGCCCGAATTTCGGAAGGCCCCAGTACTTTTCGTCAATATACTGCTTCGCCTCATCGGAGAAATCAGCGGCCAGACCGGCCAGCTTATCCGGGCTCACCGTGTAAAGAACAATCTGTGCCAGTGGACCGGAGGGCGCGATCTTCGTGATCTCCGAAGGGATCTCCACCTCTCTTCCGGCTGAGTCCGTAACAATTCTCGTCCCTTCCTCCCGCACACCGTTGTCTCCGGCTGCGGAACTGTCTGTTTCCTCCTGCAGCGCCGCCTCTGACGTGTCGGAAACAGTGGTTTCTGCCACCGTGGCCTGCTGCGTATCTCCGGCGTTTCCAGTGCCTTTTGCACAGCCGTTTAATCCCATCATCATGGCTGCGGCAAGAGACAGCCCCAGCCATATTTGTTTCCTTTTTCTCATGTTATTACCTCCCTGAATTTTCTTTATTCTCTCAATAACCCGCGGCCACTGCCGGCCGCCTCTGCCTTCCGTCACTCTTCATACCCGGCTCTTACAGGTATCCCTGAACGGACAACTGCCCGGTGGCTGCCGAATCGAACAAGCCTTTCCGTCTTCTCCGTATCCGTAATCAGAGTTCCGGCCAGCTCCCTCACGCCAAATTCAAACAGCACCGGCGCCATCGGGACGCTCGGCCCCACCAGAACCACCCGGGCGTTTTTCCCCAGCTCCAGAAGTCTTGGAAGTGTCTTATTCACCAGCGTAAAACCCGTGATGTAGATATAATCCATATCCGGCAAAATATATTCGCAGGCAGTATCCGGATAATCCCCCTCCCGGGGTTCCCGCTCCAGAACGAAGAGTTCCCCCGCCGTTTTCAAATAGCGTTCCGCATAATGGAAATGGCCGATGGTCGCCACCTTTTTTCCGGCGAGTCCATCCCCCGGTGCGGCAAACGTGTCGCAGCTCTCCAGGATCTTCACGCCCTCATATGCAGCAATTCCGTTCATCAGCACGTCTTTCCTGTTATAGTAGGCATTGATGGCCGCCGCACCGATACCCGCCTCCAAGAAATTCCAGGAATTAATCAGAGACGCCGCCTGTCTCCATGTCAGCTCCTGTTCCCATTCTCCTTCTCCCAGTATGCGGGGCCGGCTCTCTAACCTCTGGTTGGCGGCGGCCCCCGCTGCGCCTCCGGCTCTCACCATCGTACAGCTGGTTCCCACGAGAATTTCGTCCACCGGAACATCGTCCGGGATCGGCTCAATCAGCCTTTCATACAGTTCCCACATCATTTATTCCCCCTTCACCCGTTCGGGCATACACAGCTTTCTGCCCGTGTCTCCCGCATCAAATAACCGAACCGGTATGCCATACATGGCCTCCAGCAGTGCTTCTGTCAGCACCTCCTCCGGCTTTCCGAAAGCCCTGATCACCCCGTCCGAAAGAACCGCCGCCTGATCGGCGTAGAGAAACGCCTGATCCGGGCTGTGAGTAGACTGTACAATGAGGTACCCCTCCCTGGAAAGCCGTTTTAACTCCTCCATCACTCTGGCCTGATTGCCGTAATCGAGATTTGCACAGGGCTCGTCCATGATGAGGATTCCCGCCTGCTGCGCAATCGCCCTCGCAATCAGGACCAGCTGCTGTTCTCCTCCGCTCAGATGTGCGTAAGAGCGTTCCGCCATCGCTTCGATCCTCATGGTCTTAAGTGCGTCAAAAGCCGCCTCCCGCTGCTCCTTGCCCGGATTCTGAAAGCCCTGCAGCGACGATGTGGTTCCCATCATTACCATGTCCAGAACCGAAAAAGCAAACGCCTGGTCATGATTTTGAGGAATATAGGCGATCTTTCTGGCCATGTCCTTCTCTTTCAGTGTTCTTAAGTCCACGCCATCGACTGTGATTTTCCCCTGGTATCCTTTTAAGAGGCCCAGTATACAGCGGAACAGCGTACTCTTTCCGGCTCCGTTCTTTCCGAGCATGCAGACGAGATTTCCTGCTTCCACAGAAAAATCCACGCCTTTAAGGACGGGAAAACACCGGTAACTGAAGGTCAGATTTTCTACAACCAGCCCCATATTCGATCACCTCTCAAAGTTTATTTCCTTCCCTCAGGATCAGCCAGAGGAAAAACGGCGCTCCCACAAACGCGGTAAGGATACCAATGGGGATTTCGCTGGTGGCCAGAAGTCGGGCAAAGTTATCGACCACCACCAAAAAACTTGCGCCCAAAAGCAGGGAAGCCGGAAGCATCTTCCGGTAATCGCTTCCCACCAGCATGCGGGCAAAATGGGGGATCACCAGCCCCACCCATCCGATCAGTCCGCTGACCGATACGGCCGCCGATGTAATCAGAGTTGCACAGAGCACTACGGCCAGACGGACGGCACCGGTATTGACGCCGATACAGCGTGCCTCTTCCTCTCCAAGCGTCAGTACATTGATTTTCCAGCGCATCAGACAGATCGGAATGATCCCTCCGATGATCCAGGGAGCCGCAAACGCCAGATCCTTCGGCCGGATCGAGGCCAGACTCCCCATGAGCCAGTAGGTGATCACCGGAAGCGTATTATTGGGATCCGCCACCAGTTTTAAGAAGGACACCGCAGCCGTAAACAGGGAGCTTACCATCATTCCAGCCAGTACCAGTCCCAGAGTCTGGTTGTATTTCACACGGCCGCTGATCAGGCAGACGACGGCCACGGCAGACAGTCCCGAAATAAACGCCAAAAAGGATACCCCCTGATAGGAAAATGAGAAAAACAGCCCCAGGGCGGCGCCAAAACCGGCTCCGGAGGACGCTCCCAGCACATCCGGAGAGACCATGGGATTTTTAAAGATTCCCTGATAGGCCGCTCCGGCAGCTGACAGACCGGCTCCAATCAGCGCAGCCATCAGCACCCGCGGAAGGCGCACATTAAAAAGAACCGTCTCTACCTGTGAGGGCCAGTCCGGTGTGACCGGAATGACTCTGGAGGCCAGCACGCGAATCAGCGTCCACGGCTCAATCGGATATCTTCCAAGCATAAATGATCCGAAAAAACAGATGACAAACAACACAGTCATCGCAGTAAGCCGCATACGTACCCGGCGTTTTTCCACCATTACCCCTCACACTCCTTCTCTGCGGTTCCGGTAAGCCGCTGTTGTATCATCCGCCTGATTTCCATCTTCTCATCTTCAGCCCCTGCAAAAGACAGAATCCGGCAATGAAAGCGCTGTTCCATCTTCGATTCCAGCCGGTTCCTGTCCGGAGCCGCATTGGCGGAAAGCGATACTCTCGTACCCATGGCTGCCAGATTATCTGAATGTTTCAAAACACCGATGCAGAAGAGCGGACCGTCAAGCAGCCGCTCCAGCCGCTCCATAAACGGCTTTACCTTCAGTTCTACTCCTCCGGCCTCATCGATATAACAAAAACGGTACCGCTCCGGCCGGTCCAGCAGGCGATCCAGAATCTCCGCCCCCATTGTCTCAAACACCTCCGGATACTTTCTCCATCCTTCCGGTGTTTTCTCAATAAAAATGCCCTCTATTCCAGGCTCATAAAGTCTCGTCACGGGAGGCGGTTCCGTCATATTCTCCACCGGCAGGAGGCAGAATCCCACAGTCTCACCGGTACCGTCCATAAGACGCTGGGTCAAAAAACCTCCCGCTTCCTTCCAGTAAGGCTTCAGGCAGGACAAAAGCCACGTCGTCTTCCCTGTCCCGGACCGTCCCTTCAAAAAGAGATGGCGTTCTGTCATTTTGTCCGGCCCTCTCTCCTCGCTCTGACCATGATCAGTTCGCCGGCCACACTGATGGCGATCTCCGCTGGAGTCTCCGCCAGAATTGCCAGTCCGATCGGGCTGTAAAACCGTTCGATATCCTGATCGGTGAAGCCCTCCGCTTTCAGCTTTCCGGCAAGCGTCATCAGTTTCTGGCGGCTCCCCATCACGCCGATATAGTGAGCCGGCGTTCTGAGAACCTGTTTCTGAACGTCATAATCGCACTGATGGCCTCTCGTCATAATCACAACGTAATCCTGTTCACGAATCGTTACCTTATCAAAAATACTGGTAAAATCACCGACAATGGTATCCACCGCATCCGGGAACAGGCTGCTGCACGCAAATTCAGGGCGGTCATCATAAACGACGCATTTGAATCCCACATGGGCAATCACCGGAACCAGCTCCTGTGCCACATGGCCGCCGCCGAACACGTATACCGTTCCGGCTCTCATCAGGGGCTCGCTGTAATACCGTCTGCCGTTTACGGTGGTCTGCACTGCCTTTGTCTGTGTCAGAGGTTCTATATCGCCCTCCACGGTAATCCCGGCAAAGCCATGGCTTTCTGAATAGATTCCTACGGCCCATGCTGTCTCATCCGTAATATCCGTGATAATCCAGCTGTCCTCATCCCTTTCGCACGCCTGGATTCCTTCCTCACAGATGGCAAGGAATTCCCGGTTATCCGGATTTACATACTGGAAATAGACCACTACGTCTCCGCCGCAGATCATACCCAGATCTGCCACCTGGCCCTTTACCAGCTTAAATCCCTTACTGAAGGAGTTTTTGCTCTTCAGCACATCGAGCGCCATGCGGCCTGCCTCATATTCCACCGCGCCTCCGCCAATGGTTCCCATGGTTGTCCCGTCTTTTCTGACAATCATCCTGGCTCCTGCGCCTCTCGGTGTGGAACCGGAACCGGCAATCACCGTCACCAGAACCAGGTCGTCCCCCTGCTCCAGAAGCTGTTTCATTTCTTCAAATAACTGTTTCATCCCCATTACCTCTCATCTCCAAAATATTTTTCAAACAGACGGGCGGCTTGACTGTTCATCTCCTGCTCCATCTGCAAAAAACGGTTTAAAAAGTCCTTCGTCTTCGGGGTCAGCTGGGAATAGCCTCCCTCTGCGCCGCCGGACTGGGTGATTAACAGCGGATAGCCAAGCTCCCGTTCCGCAGTCTTCATAATCTTCCATCCCTTACTGTAGGACATATGCATCTGTTTACAGGCGGTCTGCATGGACCCGGTATGGTCGATCAGCGACAGAAACTGTGCGATCCCCGGTCCAAAAAAGACCTCGTCGCACTCAAGATAGAGCGACATGCGGCTGTGAAGCGGCAGCTTTCCATGCCTTCCGTTCATCGCCATGGCACAGTCCTCATCCGTCTCCACGGCCTGAATAATCCCTCTGTCATCCACGGGAATCTCCTCCAGGACCGCATCCGCATCCGGCTCCCTGAGAAAGCTTCGGAGTCCGTACTCCCCCTGATAGTTCAGAATCTTCGGAATCCAGTCCTTCGCAATCATCACCGGATGGCCTCTTCTGCCGTCGTATACGGGACAGCACAGAGGGGCCCTGCTTTCCATAATCTTTTCGATGGTCTCCGACAGCAGCAGCGGGGCCTTTGTCGGCATAACCAGCACTCTGTCACACAGATCTTCAATATAGTTTAATCCCATGCAGATACTGTCGAACAGCTGCGTCCCGGCATACTCCGTATTTCTTAAGCATACCACGCGCATCTTGGAAATATGCTTCTCCAGCTCTTCTCCTCTGTCTCCCGTAATCACCACCACCGATTCCACACCGGCTCTCTGAAGCGTTATGATAATCCGCCTCACCGCAGTCGTATCTCCGACCGGAAGCATGGGCTGGAAGCTGGTCGTCGAGCTTTTATGGCCGGCAGCAAGGATCACTGCTCCTGTAGTCATTGGTTTCCTCCTTTTTAGAGCGTTATATTTTTGAAAACAGTACGATAAGGAAATTGTAGCATATAATGGGGGAGATGTAAAGGGAATACATGGAAATTAGGGGAAAGGGAGTACGCCCCAGTGACGGAGGAGAGGCGGAGGGAGGGGGAGAAGGGACGGCAGGTTCCTTCTCCCCCTCCCTCCGCCTCTCCTCCATCACTGGGCTGGGTACTGGCTTCAGAAGTAAAAACAAGAGATAACAAACGAGATTCACTTTGAAAACGGTTATTATGTTTATACAGTCAGTTCATAATTTTCTATAAGCCCAGCAGCGTACACGCCAGCTGGAAATAAATAATCAAACTCACCGCATCGACGATCGTCGTAATCAGCGGCGCCGCCATAATGGCCGGATCCATATGGAACACTTTTGCCGCGATCGGGAGCATGCAGCCAATGGTCTTGGCAATAATAACGGTGGCCATCAGGCTCAGCACAACGGTCAGACACAGCATTTCTCTGCCCGGATAAAGAATTACGAGACGAACGTAATTGACAAAGCCCAGAATCACGCCAACGATAACGCCTACCCGCAGTTCTTTCCAGAGCACTTTAAATAAGTCGCCCGGTTCAATCTCACCTACCGCCATACCACGGATAATCATAGTGCTGCTCTGGCTTCCCGCGTTGCCGCCGGTGTCGGTCAGCATGGGAATGAAGGTTACCAGAAGCGGGATCACGGCAAAGGCAGCCTCGTATTTTGCCAGGATTCCGCCGGTTATCATGCTGCTGACCATCAGAATCAGAAGCCAGGCAATTCTGTTTTTGGCCAGCTGAAAGACGCCTGTCTTTAAATACGGTTTCTCGCTGGGAAGCATGGCAGCCATCTTTTCGAAGTCCTCGGTGGCCTCCTGTTCCATGACATCGACCACGTCATCCACCGTTACAATACCGACGAGGCGTTCTTCATGATCTACCACCGGAAGGCTTAAAAGGTCGTATTTCTGGAAGCTGTCCGCCACTTCTTCCTGATCTTCGGTGGTAAATGCCTTGATAACATGGGTATCCATGATATTTCCGATTACTTCCTCGTAGGGGTTCATCAGTAAGTCCTTAACCGTAACTACACCTTCCAGTCTCCTCTTTTCATCCATGACATAGCAGGTGTAAATGGTCTCTTTATCCACACCGTTTTTCCGGATATAGGCAAATGCCTGCTCCACGGTCATGGACTGCTTAAGCCCGACATACTCTGCCGTCATAATACTGCCGGCGCTGTTATCCGGGTAATTTAAAAACTGGTTGATCAATTTTCTCGTATCGGGTCTTGCGTTTTTCAGAACACGCTTTACCACACTGGCCGGGAGTTCCTCCAGCATATCAACCGCATCATCCACGAACAAATCATCTACAATGGTACCCAGCTCATAATCCGTGATGCTGTTGATAATGTGCTCCTGCTTATCTACCTCCAGGCAGGCAAACACGTCCGACGCCAGCTCTTTTGGCAGCATCCGGAAGACCACCACGGTCTTCTCTGAATCCAGTTCTTCAATAAAGGTGGCAATATCCACCTCGTTCATCTCTGTCAAAATATCTTTCAATTTACGGAACTGACGGGTAAACAGCAGATCCATCAGTTCTTCCATGCTAAAATTCTCCTGCATTTTCTTTCTCCTTCCATTTGAACCATATTTTTAAGTGTGGTTTACCGTGGAAGCAGCACGCAAAAATAGCCATCCCTGAGGCGCAGACCCTCAGGAAATGGCTATCATAAGCGCAAAAGACGATTCTTTAACGGCAGTGAAGACAGAGCAGTTCCGAAGTCATCGACTCTGCCCACACTACCACCCGCTTATGATAATTGTCTGCTTCCATCTTCTGACTTCGACCTTCCACTCTGGTTCACTTCCTTTCATCGTTTATTTTTATGATTTTCATAAATCCTCATCTAGCATAACAGCTATCTCAATAAAAAGCAACCCTAAAATGTTCTGTTTTTCGTAACCTTTTTTCGTAACTCCCGGTTCTTTACAGGCCGCCCGGTCCCACTGCTTCGATACCTCCCGGAGCCGCGCCCGGCTGTACGCCCGGAGCCTGACCGGAGGTGATATCCTGTGAAGCTGACGGGGCCTCGCCAGGTCTCGCCTCATGGGTAATTCCCGGCCCGATCTCCTGGGATGGCGGCACGGTCTGTTCCTCATACGGAAGAGATCCCGCCCTGGCTGCCGCCTCATCAAACTGCTGCTTTAACGCCTCGTACTGTTCTGTACCGTCCAGCATCTCCAGCATCGTCCGGCCCTGGCTGATCTTTTCCTGCGTAGTATCATCCTGGTACGCAAGAGCGTTTAATTCACCGATCAGAGCGGTAAGCCCTGCAGCCGCCTGCTCCTGCCCCTGTGCCGCGGCGTCTCTCGAAGCCTGCTCAGCAGCAGCTCTGGCATTTTCCTCCTTCATTTTCTGTTCCTCATCCCACTTCTTCGAGTTGGACCTCGCATTCTGTTCTGCCACAGAAGAAAACAGATCCTGCTTCCCGGTCTCCTGACTGGTCTTCTCACCTCTGGAGTCCACATTATAGTAGGCGACTGTTGACGGCATTACCCAGTCCTCAGCCGGAAGGCCTTCGTTGCACTGTTTCATAAAATCATACCAGATTTTTCCGGCATACGTCTTTCCGTACACGCCCGGCATGGCTTTCGGGGTATCGTATCCAACCCAGACAGCTGTGGTGTAATACTTTGTATAGCCGCAGAACCAGGTATCCTTACTGCTGTTGGTCGTTCCCGTCTTACCTGCTGCCGGTATCGGCAGTCCCAGCCCATAACCGGTACCGTATGGCTGATTTAAGGTTCCTTTTAAGACATCGGTGACCATATATGCCGTGTCTTCCGTAAAAATACGTTCTTCCGGCTGATTCTCCTGATAGAGGTCGCCCTCATACTGACTGTCAATGCCGGTGATACACGTATTATTGCTGTACATTCCTCCATTAGCCAGAACAGAGTAGCCCCTCGCCATGTCCACAACGCGGGCGCCCTCGGTAAATCCGCCGATGCTCATGCTGGTATTCCAGTTATCCAGATAGCTGAGTCCCACAAAATGCATTTTGTCGAGATAGCTCATTCCATAGTCCACGCCGATATCTGCCAGCACCTGCCAGGCGACCGTGTTTAAGCTTCGGTTCAGCGCCTCCCTCACAGAGACCTCACCGTAATATTTATTGCCGCTGTTCTTCGGCCCCTTATCGAACAAATGGTCATTAACCATTCTCGACGGATAGTAATAACCGGTTTCAAAGGCAGGAGCATAGTCGATCAGCGGTTTGATCGTCGATCCGGGCTGACGTCTGCTCAAAAAGCCTCTGTTATATTCATCGTCCGTGCCTCGTCCTCCGGAAATGGCCACAACATAACCCGTCCGGTTGTCGATACAGACAGCAGCCCCCTGAAGCGCGTATTTCCCGTTCTCCGAAACGTCGGTAAACTTCGCCAGCGTTTCATCTATCCCGGCCTGAAGCTGTGTCTGAAGCGTGCTGTCGAGGCTGGTATGAATCTCAAAACCACCGTTGCGTATCAGATCGCTCTTCTCCTGATACGCTTCCTGATAGCGCTCCTTATAGTCATTATAGGCAGCCTCATCGGCAAAGGTGTATTCAAACTCGAAACCGTCGTTCTTCATCAGTTCCTGGGCCGCACAGTGGACTGCATAGCTGGACTGGTATGTCTCCTTCGTTCCTTCCTCTGTCACCTTAGCCACCGTAAGCGGCTGCGCCTTGGCTGTCTCACACTCTTCCTCAGTAAGCATGCCATTTTTCTGCATGTTGTCGATAATTTTATTTCTTTTTTCCAGCGCCGCTTCCGGATGGGCCACCGGATTATAGCGCGACGGATTATTGCTGATTCCTGCAAGGGTAGCCGCCTCCCAGACAGTCAGATCCTTAGCCTCTTTGTCAAAATAAAAGAGGCTGGCCTTGGCCACTCCGTAACAGCGGTTTGCATAAAAATTGGTATTACAGTAAAATTCCAGGATATCGGCCTTGGAATACTTTTCTTCCATCTGCGGCGCCGCAAAGATCTCCGTAATCTTTCTTGTAAATGATTTTTCCTGTGTCAGATACGTATTTTTGATCACCTGCTGCGTGATGGTACTGCCGCCCTGGGTAATCTCCCCCTTATTCTTAACCAGTGCCACGCCCGCCCTCGCAAGGCCGATAATATCTACACCGTGATGCTGATAAAAGCGCTTGTCCTCCTGGGCAATATATGCGTTCTGCAGATTCTCGCTGATCTCCGTAATTGGCACGTACTCATAATGTCCCGTATTGATAATACCGATCACCTGTCCCGAGGAATCGTAGATTCTGGTATCCGACGGCTGTGAAAAATCTTCTCTCTTCGACTGTGCCACAATCTGATCCGCCCGTTCCTTACAGGCCGAAATCTCATCCCCGAACTTCAAATATACGATGCCGCCGGCTCCCAGCCCGAGAATCATCAGAATTAAAAAGATCGAAAATATTACTTTAATGGGTTTGAAAAAAACAGCCCATGCACTTTTTCTTTTTCTGCGTTTCTTCTTCATGAAATACCTCCTGTCGCCACGTGGGAACAGTATACCACGGAAAAAAGCTTCCGTCAAAGATTCTCGATTCAGATAAAAAAGATATAAATTTTTATATTTTTTCTGTTGACAAATATAATTTCTCATGCTACTATATATGAGGTTCGCTTGACGAGCTAAAACATAAGACGCTGATGTGGCACAGGTGGTAGCGCACCTCATTGGTAGTGAGGAGGTCACGGGTCCGAGTCCCGTCATCAGCTGGTTGAAACCCTTGAATATTCAAGGGTTTTTATTTTGCATACCAGATAAGTGAGCGGAATCCCCTCACTGCGCCAACCACCCTGCATGTCTCCGGTCATTTTAAGAATACAATTCCTGCATCTTCTTCCCTGCTGCCATCCTCTCCCTCATAAATCATAATCGCACTGCATTTCCCCTTCTCCACATCGCTTTTCTTTCCATAAATCATAAGAATAACCCGGCTGGAAGGAACATCGTAATTCAGTTTTCTGTGCAGTCTTAAAATAGTTTCTCCCGATGCGTAGAGCGCAGGCCCAACGGTGTGGCTGACGGCAAGAATTGTCGTCTCCCTGCTGCCGGGCGAACTGAAACTGTACTGGGCTAATATCTCATAATGTGGTATCATTCTGTATAGTGTCACCATCACAATAACCGCTGCTGCAAAACAGGACAATCTCTTCATACGGTACTTCCTCTCCTTTTCGAATAGCGCTGTACCTGTATTTTAATACATCTGTTAAAATATATCTATATAAATACATCTTATTTTCGCACATATATTTGAATATAATATCACTATACGGAAGGAGGCGTTATATGGGGCATATTAATATTAAGCTGGCCGACTTAATCTGTGAAAAGGGCGAAAGCAAGAACAAAGTCTGTTACCACTGTGAAATACAGCGGACTCAGCTGAATAATTACTGTAACAACAAGGTCTCCCGCGTCGACCTTGCCCTGATGGCGAGAGTCTGCAAATATCTGGACTGTGATATCAGCGCAATTCTGGAATATGTAAAAGATGAAGACGAAGAAAACGCTGAAGAACGCAAAGAATCTAAGGCCACGGGAGAAAAGAAAAAGGACTAGCCGCTCAACCGGACGGCTGGTCCTTTTTCTGTATTTTCGTTTTTCCGTGTCACCTTCACGAACCGAACGGCTGCCTTTACTGTTCCAATTCGTCGAAACTGGCCCTGAGTGTATCACAGGACTCACCGAGGCGTCGTTTTTCCTCCTCGCTTAAGTCCAGCGGCAGCACGCGGAAAATGCCGTTTTTATTGATAATGCAAGGAACACCGGCATATACGTCATTCTGACCGTACTCACCGCGCAGCATGGCGGATACGGTCAGAACACTGTTTTCATCCCCCAGAATCGCCCTCGTGATTCTGGAAAGCGCCATACCGATACCGTAGTATGTGGCACTCTTTGCCTCGATGATCTGGTATGCCGCTCCACGCACGTCTTCCTCAATCCGCTTTAACTCATCCCCGCAGATCACTTCCATACCGCCCTCTCCCTGTTCCTCACATAATGAAAGGATGGGTTTCGTGGCGATCATCGCCTGGCTCCATGGTACAAACTCGCTGTCCCCGTGTTCCCCCATCACATAGGCGTGAACGTTCCGGGGATCGACGGAAAGAGATTCTCCCAGGAGATAGCGCAGCCTGGCAGTATCCAAAGCGGTCCCGCTTCCCAGCACTCTCCGCGGATTAAATCCGGAAAGCGCATACGTGATCCGCGTCATGATGTCCACCGGATTAGTCGCTACCAGGAATATCCCGTTAAAGCCCGACTCCGTAACAGGGTCCACAATCGATTTAAACACCGCTGCATTACGTTTTAACAGGTTGAGCCTGCTTTCTCCCGGCTTCTGTGCCACACCGGCACAGATCACGGCAATATCCGCGTCTGACGTGTCCTTATACTCCCCCGCGTAAATCTTCATATTGGACGCAGAAAAGGCAAGCCCATGGTTTAAATCCATCGCCTCGCCTTCCGCCCTCTTTTTGTTAATATCAATCAGAACCAGCTCATCACAGATATTCTGATTCAACATGGAATATGCATAGCTCATGCCCACCATACCGGTACCGATGAGCGCTACTTTTCTTTTATCTGTTCTCATAATCAGTTCACCCTCCAGTCTTGTCTTACGGATAGTATAACTGATTATGGGAAAAATATGCTTAATCCCTAACCCTGGCGCTCAATTTTTTTCGCCATCAGTTCGCTGTTGCTGCTGTAGATGACAGCGCTCTCTTTCGTAATCATGCCCTTCTTATACAGGTTTAAAAGGCTGGTATCCATGGAGATCATACCTTCTGCCTGTCCTGTAGCGATCACACTGTCGATCTGATGCGTCTTGGACTCGCGGATCATATTTCGAATCGCATTATTAAAGAACATAATCTCAAAAGCCGGATAAACACCGCCATCCACCGTAGGGATCAGCTGCTGTGACACCACCGCCTGCATAACCATAGAGATCTGCATCCGGATCTGCTGCTGCTGATTGGGCGGAAAATTGTCGATGATACGGTCTATGGTATTGGCCGCCCCAACCGTGTGAAGAGTAGAGATGACGAGATGGCCCGTCTCCGCCGCTGTCATGGCGATCTGGATCGTCTCATAATCACGCATCTCACCGACCAGAATGACATCCGGCGCCTGGCGAAGTGCCGCCCGGAGCCCTGACACGTAGCTGTCCGTATCCGTCACGATCTCTCTCTGCGTTACCACACTCTTCTTATGGCGGTGCAGGTACTCGATCGGGTCCTCCAGAGTAATGACGTGTGCGTTTCTCGTATGATTGATCTTATCAATGATACAGGCCAGCGTCGTACTCTTGCCGCTTCCAGCCGGTCCTGTAACCAGAACGAACCCTTTGGTCATCTGAGCAATATCGATGATATTCTGCGGAATATGCAGCGTCTCATAATCCGGCAGATCGAACGTAACCACCCGGATTACGGCAGCCAGCGATCCCCTCTGACGAAACACACTGGAACGGAATCTCGATACCCCCGGAAGGGCGAAGGAGAAATCATCATCCCCATGCTCTCTCACCTTCTCCATGCTGCGGTTCCCTGCCAGCTCATAAAGCTCTGTAATCAGTGTTTCCATCTGTGCAGGAAACAGTTTTTCCTCGTTCTGGCAGACAATCCTGCTGCCCAGCTTATAAGAGAACGGCATGCCTGGTACCAGAAAGATATCCGATGCATTCTGTTCCACAGCCGAACTCAACAAATCAATTACCTTCATACCTGCAACTCTCCCTGTCTTTCTTTCCTGCCGGAACCCGGAAACAGCCTACTTCTCTTCGGAATTAACCGTTCCGCCCCATACCGGCATGGAATCGTCTATTTCATAATCTTCTGTCTGAATCACATTCCATTTCGCTACACGCACAGAACCGTCACCGTCCAAATCCGGTTCCAGCTCGATGTGAAGCGCCTGTGCACGTGCCATGGATACTTCCGTCACCGCGACTCCGTCTCTGAGGTACTCTCCCAGAGATGTCTTAAGCAGCGCGAGACGCTCCTCCTGTCCTGCGGCGCCGGCACATGCCGCCTTTACTTCCCCTGCCACCATGCGGTAAAATGCCTCGCCTTCCGTATCAGCCCTGTAATATTCCGCAACCGCATCCGCATTCCTGTTCGCAAGGCTTAAATCACTCCTGGCAGAGGTTAAGGACAGCATCCCGAATGTAACGAGACACATGACGATAAAAATCAGTATCAGAGAAGAACTTCCAATATTCGCCTTAAATCCGCTCTCCTGCTTAGCCATCTGTTACCTCCTGTTACCCCTGTTCTCACTCGTGGCGGCTTACAGAGAGCGTGTAGACGCTGTTTTCCTCACGGCTGACGGTTATCTCCGCCGAGCCCTCCGCTTCATCCGCCGAAAGCACTGCTGTATAGACTTTCTCACTCGTTCTTTCATCTCCGCTGCCAGCCGGAGTGTTTTTTGCACTGCTTCCGTTTTTATCAAATTCCATTACATATCTGTTCCGGGCGCCTTCTTCATCTGTTGCGGAGTTACGGTCTGCTGCAGGGCCGTCGGCGTCAAAGCGCTGTTTAAGCCCCTCCGTCCCCTCCGACTTCCATACCTCTGCGACGCTCTGGGCAATCAGTACCGACTGGTTTAAATCCGCGGCATCCCGGCTCATCCGGTCCGCCTTCACAAAGACCAGAATACAGATGCTGGCACAGAGAATGAAAAAGAAGACCACCATGATCATCTCCATCATGAAGATACCCGAATGCTGTTTCCTCCTCATCGTCTCATCCTCCGCTTCTTAAAGACAGCCAGATCCGGCCGCCTCCATCCCCACTGGTCGAGGCTGAAAACAGCCCTCCATCCATGGACATTACCACTTCGTCACACTCCAGAATTTCATAGCCGTCATTTACACCGAGACCGCTCTCCGTATCGGTGAACAGTTCCCAAAGATTTCCATCCCTGTAGTAGATATAAGTGACGTATTCAGAACCGTTGATCTCCTGCTTTAGCTGGAGAACAGTGATCCCCTCCATCTCAGTCAGGCCCACCATTCCATCCGCATCGCCCTGCCTCACCTTGTTGGCTATATAGCTCAGCGCCACATCGCCGCGGTAGGTCGATTCCGTCCTGGCATTGATATTCTCGTAGACCTTTCCTCCGATTAACACCGCAAACAGCGCACAGAGCACAAATACGAGGAACAGAAGCATGGTAAACAATGTATTTACCAGCTGTCCCTTATGATCATTTCTGCGGCCCATCCGCGCACCTCCCAGCTATTGTTCGTGAAGATTGACCGTAATATCCGGCATAAAATTGGATGCAAATCCACTGTAAAAGACATCATACTTATCCCGGTCAATCAAAATCCCGTAATTTTCCTCCAGATAATCCACACTGGGCGGATATCTGCCTTCAATGGCATAGCACTGCACGGAAGCTCTCCGTATGGCATCCCGCAGCGTATCCGCGCCTCTCGCATCGGCCTTCTTTGAAAAAAACAGAATTCCCGTGACAAAAAGCGCCAGCACACACACAAATACCACGACGGACAGGACGTAGCCATACAGTTCCTTCACTGTCTGTTTCCATCTTTTCATAGGCTCACCTCTTATCCAATGGCCGAAAGCACACCGACAAGGGGCAGCATGACAGAGAGGAGAATCAGACCCACAGCGACGGCAAGAACAGCAACCATCGTCGGTTCAAGCCGGTTCACCATGTTGTCCAGTGCCGTATCCGCTTCCTCTTCACAGCTTCTGGAAATCTCCTCCATCACCTGATCAAGCCGGCCGCTTCTGACTCCCACCTTGATCATCTGAACATGAAATCCGCCAAACAGACCGGTATTCTTCATAGCGCTGTAATAATCGGTTCCTGTCTCCAGTTCCTCGCCGCATGCCTTAATCTTTTCTTCCACTGCCGGATTCTCCACCAGTTCTGCCGCCAGTTCCATGCCTTTTTCCAGTTCCAGACCGCTGTGAAGCGTCAGAGCCAGTACAGAAGTAAATCTGCGGTTTGCCACTGCCAGCGCAATCCGGCTCTTTCTCTTAAAACGATCCGCCACGTGCTCGACTGCCCCGATCTTTTTTCCGCCTCTTCCCAACAGCCAGATGATGCCGGCCACAACAGCCAGAAGAACGCCCGCCGCAAGAGCCACGCCGCTGAACATACCGCCCAGTCTCGTCGCCGCCATGGATACCGGACTTAAGCGGGCTCCCAGCTGTTCATAAACGCTTTCAAAGATGGGCATTACCTTTGTAAACAGAACGAACAAAACAACCAGAAGCATAAAAATCATGATAATCGGATACGTCACCGCGTTTTTGATGCTCTTCATCAGTATGTATTCTTTTTCATAGTATTCGGAAAGGGACGCCATCATCTGATCCAGGGTCCCTGTCTCCTCCCCCAGCTTCGCCATCTTGATTACATAGGATGGATAACTTCCCACTTCCTGCAAAACAACCGAAAACGGACTCCCCAGCTCCACTTCTTCAGACATGTGCAGCAGAATCTTTTTCTCTTCTTCATCTGCCGCATCCTCCGCCATAACAGACAATCCCTCGTCAAGAGGGATTGCCGCGCGAAGCAGAAGAGATATCTGAAGACAGAAAGCCGAAAGCTCCCGGGCGGAATAATGTTTTTTCAATTCCTTTGCCATGTATCGCTTCTCCTTTATTATGAAATTTTAATACGAGTATTTTGCCTTATAATTCGAGCTGTTCTTGATATACTCCTCAATCGCCGGATCTCCCTTGCCGGAAGAGGCGAATGTCGGATCCATCAGTTTCCAGTCATGGCCGTCAAAGTAGATGATATTGTCCACCCAGCCCTGGCCCTCGATATAAACATTAATCCATGCGTGATACAGACTGCCGGTATATCCCACCACCAGTTTCGTGGGTATATTCTGGGAGCGAAGCATCGCCGTCATTACCGCGGCGTAATCGAAACAGATTCCTTTCTTCTGAGCCAGGACAGAATCGCAGTTCGGGAGATATCCGGACTGAACGGAATTGGCTTTTGCCGTATCATATGTAATATTGGATACCACGTAATTATAAACAGACGAAACCACATCCAGCGCATCCGCAGCAGAGGCAGCCACCTCCGCGCCTTTCTGTACCACACTGCTGTCCGCAGTAAAATTCACATACTGATTCGGATATAAAAACGGTGCAAACTGATCCGACAGACTTACCGACAGATCCTGACTGAACTTCACCGCATACTGGTTGCCCTGTACCTGCTCCAATACCCGCACCGTATAACTTCCGTTGCCTTCGGACATCGGGAACACCTCATAAGAGGATCTGGCGTTTAAATCATACGTGTATGTCTCTCCGCCGCTCTTGATTACCTGAACCTTGATCTTGGAGGAACCGCCCGTATACTGCACCATCACATACCCCTGAGACAGATTGGACGCATCCAGTGTCACCGAGTTATTACTGTAGGTCGTCGTACCGGAAGCCTGCGGCGTTCTTACATTGCTCCCCTCCGGCTTTGAATACAGCGGAACCGCTTCCGCCTCAACAGTTACAAGCGCCTGGCTCTCCTGTTCGCCGGCAGTCTCTGATTCACCGGCCGCCTCCGGTTCCCTGGCCGTCTCCGCTTCTCCGGTCAGCTCCGGCTCTTCTGTCAGCGATTCTTCTGTCAAAGCTGCTGTACTCTCCGCAGCGATCCCCCGGGAGTCCGCCACAGATGCCTTCTGGCTCTGGCAGCCGTTCACCGACACCATCAGCGCCGCACAGGCGGTCAGAACCACAATTCTATTCTTCTTCATCTTTCCTCATCTCCATCTCACATCAGACCGGACCTGTCTCCCCGGTACCAGAGCCTCAGGCATCGCTGTCTCTGCGGGTACTAGCCCAGACGCTGTCTGACGATCTCATACGCAAGCACACCTGCGGCTACGGAAGCGTTCAGCGAATCAATATCCCCCTTCATGGGGATCGATGCAACCATGTCGCACTTTTCCCTGACGAGTCTTCCAACGCCGTCTCCTTCGCTGCCGATCACCAGACCGATCGGTCCCTTTAAATTTAACCGGTACATCAGTTCGCCATTCATGTCCGCACAGACGAACCACAATCCCTTTTCTTTTAATTCTTCGATCGTGGCAGCCAGGTTTGTCACCTTCGCCACAGGGGTATAATTAAGGGCTCCCGCCGAGGTCTTTGCCACTACCGCCGTAAGACCGGACGCACGCCGTTTCGGAATGATCACGCCGTGGGCTCCCGCCAAGTTGGCTGTACGGATAATCGCACCCAGATTATGGGGATCCTCAATCCCGTCCAACAGGAAAATAAACGGTGGTTCTCCCTTCTCCTCGGCCGCCTTTAAAATGTCCTCTACTTCAGCATATTCATAAGCTGCCGCATGTGCGATCACACCCTGGTGACGCCCTTCCTGCGACATCTGGTTCAATCGTTCTCTCGATACGAAATTCACGATGGTATCCTGTTTTTTTGCTTCTCTGATAATAGACTGGACAGGCCCGTCCTTTATCCCCTCCTGCACATACAGCTTATCGATGGTCTTTCCCGCACGGAACGCCTCCAGCACGGCGTTTCTTCCTTCTATTATAAATTCTTCCGTTGTAAATTCTTCCGTCATTCCAGTTCTCCTATTTTCTCAAATCCATGGCTGATCAGCGTAACCAGACGCTCCAGGCGTCCCATCAGATAGAGGTAGCCGCAGAGCGCCTCAAATCCGGTCGCCGTTCTGTAATCCACGACGGTCGCATGCTTCGCCGTCGTCACTGACTTGGCATTACGCCCCCGCTTATAGACCGCGGTTTCCTCCTCGGTAAGTTCTTCCATCATAAGCCGGATCATCTCCGCCTGGGTACCTGCATTGACCAGCGAGGCACTCTTCTTATGCATCTTGTTCACCTGGATGCTTCCATGGCTGATCACCATGGTACGGACGATCAGTTCGTAGACAGCGTCTCCGATATAGGCAAGCGCCAGCGGAGAATACGTCCCGGGATCCATCTCCTTTAATCTGAGTGCTTCTCTGCATAATGTCTGGAATCCGGAAACATCTCTTATGCCCTCTTCCATTTTACACCTTCCCTGGTGTCTTCCAGAACAATTCCCTTCTCGAGAAGCTTTCCGCGAATCTCATCGGCCAGCGCGAAATTCTTATCCTTTCTCGCCTGCTGCCTCGCTGCAATCATCTCCTCGATCTCAGAATCCAGCATCTCTTCCTTTTTCTCCGTAACGATACCCAGCACGTCGCACAGCTTTTCGATGGTCTCCTTTAAATAAACGACATACGCTTTCGAACTGTCTGCCCCTGCTGTGGAATTGCTCAGTTTAACCAGCTCGAAAACGGCAGAAATGCCATCGGCAGTGTTGAAATCATCATCCATGGCCGCCTCATACTTCGCAACCAGTTCATCCACGGCTTCCCTGCTCTCGCCCTCTGTAAACGAATCGCCCACAGCCCTGCTTTCCAGATCTTTAAGCTTATCAACCGCCGTCAGAATTCTCTCTAATCCGTTCTTGGAAGACTCCATCAGCTCCGCGCTGAAATTCAGCGGACTTCTGTAATGCGCGCTAAGCATGAAGAAACGGAGCACAGACAAATCATACTTCTCACTGATCTCCCTGACAGTGAAGAAATTCCCCAGGGATTTAGACATCTTCCGGTTATCGATATTTAAGAATGCATTATGCATCCAGTATTTTGCAAATTCTTTGCCGTTGGCAGATTCACTCTGGGCAATCTCGTTCTCGTGATGCGGGAACACAAGGTCTTCTCCACCTGCATGAATATCGATCTGGTCTCCCAGATACTTTTTCGACATTACGGAGCACTCGATATGCCAGCCCGGACGCCCCTCGCACCATGGGGACTCCCAGTACGGTTCTCCCTCTTTTTTCGGCTTCCAGAGAACAAAATCCGTCGGGTCCTCTTTCCCTTCCTCTCCCGTCACCTTAATCTCCCTGAATCCTGACTGCAGATCCTCAATGTTCTTATGGGACAGTTTCCCGTAACCGTCAAATGACTTCGTGCGGAAATAAACGGTTCCATCAGCCGCCACATAGGCATGGCCATTCTCAATCAGAGTTCCGATCATATCCAGCATCCCGCAGATTTCCTCGGTAGCGAGCGGATTCTTTGTAGCCGGCTTTACATTGAGCCCTTCCATGTCCTTCTTGCATTCTTCAATATAACGCTTGGAAATAGTATCGGCATCCACACCCTCTTCTATGGCCTTCTTGATAATCTTGTCGTCCACATCGGTAAAATTGGAAACAAAATTCACTTCATAGCCCTTGTATTCAAAATACCGTCTGACCGTATCAAACACGATCATCGGCCTCGCATTTCCTATATGAATGAAATTATATACCGTCGGTCCGCAGACATACATCCTGACCTTTCCCGGCTCCAACGGCACAAACTCTTCTTTCTGCCTTGTCAAGGTATTAAATATTTTCATAATTTCCTCCTGATTCGTTATTTTCCGCAGCAGCCACCGCCGCATCCCTGACAGCCGCCGTCCATGATTTTATCATCATAACAGTAATCCCCCACTGCCGTCAATAAGGTAATTGCCTGTGCTGAAATTCCTTCCCCGCTGCCCGTAAAGCCCAGACCTTCCTCTGTGGTTGCCTTTACGCTGACACGGTCTGCCGGTATTCCAAGGGCAGCTGCGATGTTCTGTACCATCTGCGGTCTGTAATCCTTAAGCTTGGGTCTCTGAGCAATAATTGTCGCATCGATGTTCTCGATCACGTACCCCTTCTCTTCCAGAAGCGCTCCAACGCGCTTTAAGAGTTCCACACTGGATATTCCTCTGTAAGCCGGATCCGTATCCGGAAAATGTTCCCCGATATCCCCCAGCGCCGCTGCGCCCAGCAGGGCATCCATCACCGCATGAACTAACACGTCCGCGTCAGAGTGGCCTAACAGCCCTTTTTCATAAGGAACCTTTACTCCTCCGAGAATCAAATCCCTTCCGTCCGTCAATTTGTGCACATCGTAGCCCTGTCCGATTCTCATATGATATCTTAAATCCTTTCTGAAATCTATTCTAAAATCTGTATCGTTATCTGAATTACTATTGGCATAGCTGGTGGTATAGCTGGTTTATACAATCATGCGGACTGCCTTTTTGATACACCTCAGCTGTATGTCATTCTGACAGAAACAGCTCTCTCCATCCACATGGACCGCCATCGGCTTATCCACGTGAACCACAGCTTCCCCGCATGTATAAAACCGGGTTCCCTTATTATGGGACTGTCTTCCAAACATGGAATTTAAAAGCACCGGTATCAGTTTTCTCTTTTTTCTGTTGTTCATCACACAAATAGATAGTTTTCCATCGTCATAGCTGGCGTCCGGCGCGAATTTAAAACCGCCCCCTTCATATGGATGGATATGAGCGGAAATAAAATAGGCATGATTAAACTCCACCTTCTGAACCCCATCCAGCAGCAGATAACCCTTGGCGGGCTTCGCGAGAAGGAGCTGTTTGACCCCGATCAGAAGATAGGTCAGCTTTCCTATATGAAGCTTATTTAAAATTCCCTTCGTTCTGGAATAGAGAATATTATGGCAAACCGCCGCATCCATGCCGATTCCTGCACTGACGATGAATCTTCTGCAGGAAATCTCATCTCCTCCATAAGTAAGCACTCCGTAATCCATCTGTTTATGATACTTCGGATACAGAATCTTCTTCAGACAGCGTCCCGGCTTTCTTGGCAGCTTTAAGCTTCTTGCTAAATCATTGCCTGAACCGGCGGGAATATAACCCAGGGTAACGGGACTGCAGAAAGAAAGGCCATCCAGAATCTCGTTTACAGTGCCGTCTCCGCCGACTGCAACGATCACGTGCGGTTCCCTGCACCCTTCTGTCAGCTTTCTGGCAAAAACCTTCGCATCACCCGGCTTCTCAGTTATATACGCCTGATACTGGGCATTCTCACGCTCCAGAATCTTTTCCAGTTTCTTCCATACGTTCTTCCCCCGCCCGCATTTCGCATTCGGGTTTATGATAAAATAGTACATGGAATCCCTCCACCATTTGCTAATCTTAAGTATATCATAAATCGTATAAAATGAATAATAAAATTTTTTTAAAAATATTTCCAAAAAAGTGTTGACAATTAACACAATTCATATTATACTAGCAAAGCAGTCGGGAACACAGAGATAAAAAGTTCCGAGACAAGCATGGGATCTTAGCTCAGCTGGGAGAGCATCTGCCTTACAAGCAGAGGGTCACAGGTTCGAGCCCTGTAGGTCCCACGGATAAATAAAAATTATTTATCACACAATTTTATATGGCGGAATAGCTCAGTTGGCTAGAGCACACGGTTCATACCCGTGGTGTCGAGAGTTCAAATCTCCCTTCCGCTACTGAAAAACCCTTGAAGAATCAAGGGTTTTTTGTTATCTGTTTGAGTACCTTTAAGTACTTCAAATCGCTGCCCATAAGCAAGGAAATTAGTGAGTAACAACACCTCAACGGCAGATCATCCTATGAGATGACCGCCGTTGAGGTGCTGCGATCCGGCTTATTTTCTGTTCGTTTTCTCTGAAATCACCTCGAGAACTATCCGCCGGCTGCCAAGATAGGTTCCCACAAAATAGGTTCCGTACAAAACCAGCACAATTCCGCCTGAAAGATATACATAGTTTAATTGTTCCGCCAAGGAAAGATTTGTTATGGTATTCATGGTATAGGTAATCATGACCCAGGCATGCATCAGCGCCAGAAGGAACGGAAGGGCAAAATACGTGACAACCTGTACCCGCATGGCTTTGAGCATCATGCTTCTTTTTGTTCCCAGCTTTTGCAGCAGGAGAAAACGCTGTTGATTATCTGCAGTCTGAGAAAGCTGCTGCAACGCCAAAACCGCTCCTGCAGTTATTATAAAACAGATTCCAAGATACAGCCCAACATAAGACAGAAGGATATTTGCCATAGTAACCTCTACAAAGGTATCCTGTCTGGTAGTCCAGATCAGATTGGTATTCAAGGCGCGGACAGCCTCCACGAATTTTGTGTACCCTGTATTTTCATCTTTGAAATTGCCGTTCAGCATGGTGCGGTTTGCCGCAAGGCCGGACAACACCTTCTCAGGTACAATCACAGTACCGTTGTTCATCAACACATTTTCAATTCCCATGGTTCGCACATAGACGCCATCTTCCTTTAAATTCAGATCATATCCGTTGATGCGCAGCGGCTTTTTATGATTATTAGCATAATACTGGTAGATGCCGCCATATTCACTCATATTATATGTGATGGCAAACTCATTCTCCCCAAGAGAAATCCCTTCTTTCTTCTGAAGTTCCATCATCCGGTTGTATTCCTCTACACCCACAATGCCAATGGTAAAATTACCAAAGCCTTTCTCGCTCTCTTTCCGGGGATAGCCTTCCACTAAAAATGCCTGTTCCTTTAAGTCATCAGAAAAATAAATGGTCAGCTCTCCATATTCTTTAAAGATATCAGACAACGGAAATCCCAGCCGCTGGAGATTTTCTGTCAAAGAGCCCTCCCACAAGGCACTGTTTTCAACCATTTCATTGCTGCCTGACACATCAGCAGTTCCCCATTGCTGGTCAAGATTCTCATTCTGATCCCAGCCGTCGCTCTGATCCCAGCCGTCATTCTGGTCCCAGCCGTCATTCTGGTCCCAGCCGTCATTCTGATCCCAGCCGTCATTCTGGTCCCAGCCGTCATTATAGTTTTCAGGGTTATATTGATCCCAAGAATCATTATTATTTGCTGTATCATTCTGATCCGAAGAATCCAAATTTACCCAGGGATCATTTTCTTTTCCATAATCTTGATAGCTCCCTGGATAATTTCTTACCAACTCCGCATCATAGGGCATGGCTTGATCCGTACCTTTCACACTAGATTTCCCCAGGATCGGTCCCACCGCCATGGATGCCGCGGATAAAAAAAGCAGAATACAGATGACTGCTATGGACAACCCGGAGCTCTTAATTCTACTGCTGAGCTGCCGCAAGACAAACATGTTCAGGCCCCTGTAATAATAGCTTTTTATATTTCCAAAAACACTCAGCAAAATAGCCGAAACAGAAAAAAAGAACAGTATCGTTCCTACAGAAATCAAAAGAATCCCAAAAACCAGTGCGTTCATCATATTTTGAAGAGGATCATAAAACAAAAAGTAATATCCTGCCAGTGTGAGGAAAACGGACAGAAAAAACGATAATATTGATACAAATCCATTGGTTTTTATAGCTTCATTCTGTTTTTCTGCCTTCAGCAGTTCAATCAGCTTTAATTTCCGTATCTCTTTCTTGTTAAAAAGATGTACAACGGCAAAAAGCACAAAGAAAAACAAAATGCTGCCAGCAATAGCCTCCTGGGAAATGAAAAGCTTTGCCTGTTTCATGGGGATATTAAGCATCTGCGCACTAAAGATCATAAGCCCCTGGGACACAAGAATTCCAATGGGTATACCTACCGCCACAGCAAATATGCCAATCAGCAGAGTTTCCAACATCAAAAGGTCGGAAATATTCCGCTCGCTCATGCCGAGTGTCATATAAATACCGATTTCTTTCTTGCGGCGTTTTAACAAAAAACGGTTGGCATAGACAATCAGGAATCCAATAATCAAACAGACAAAAACCGATATCACCGCCATGGACGAAACAGTAAAGGATATATAGCTTAGGGTATCTGGTATCTTCAGCACTGAGAACTGCTTGCCTATGGAATTAAAAGAGTAAAACAACGCAACACCCAAAGCAATCGTAAAGAAATAGATCAGATAATCCCGTGCACTTTTGCGCACATTTTTAAACGCCATATCAAAAAAAACAGGACTCAGCTTACTTTTCCCATATGTTCTGTTATCCTGATGCACTTTTTTCTTAAAGGACATGATCGCTGTCACCTCCCAAATCAGATACCACCTTCATGATTTTTTGGAAAAAGGCTTTTCTGTCACTATTTCCACGATGCAGCTGGTGGAATATCAGTCCGTCCTGGATAAACAGGATACGGCTGCAGTGGCTGGCTGTAAATGCATCGTGGGTCACCATTACAATAGTCGCCCCTTTTTGCTCATTCAGGTATTCAAAATTATCCAGCAGCATGGATGCTGATTTAGAATCCAGAGCTCCGGTTGGCTCATCCGCCAAGATTAGCGACGGCTCTGTAACAATAGCCCTTGCACAGGCTACACGCTGTTTTTGCCCACCCGAAATCTCATACGGATATTTTTTCAGGATCTGGGTAATTCCCAGCTCCTGGGCAACATCTTTCACCTTTTTTTCGATTTGTCCTGGTCTTACTCCAAGAATAGAAAGGGCCAATGCAATGTTGTCCTTACAATTTAAAGTGTCCAATAAATTAAAATCCTGGAAAATAAATCCTAATTGCTCTCTCCGGAAAGCAGAAAGCTGGTTCTTAGTCATCTTGGTGATATCTTTTCCAGCAATGTAAATATTGCCTGAGGTTACCTCATCAATGGTCGCAATGCAGTTCAACAAGGTGCTTTTTCCACTGCCGGAGGCACCCATGATACCCACATACTCTCCGCGGCAAACCTCAAAGCCAATTCCGTTCAATGCATTTGTGGTATGCCCCTTAGTGATATATTGTTTTATAAGCCCTTCTGCAACCAATATTTTTTCCATGATGTTCTCCTTTTCTCTATCTCCTCGTGTATTCAAGGTATTATTCTTTACCATTGCAGACACCGGCACATGGACCGGCTGCCGTGTCAGAACGATGCGACAAACATGTAACACCCCTGCTATATAAAAATTTCTTAGACTTCCTTTTTATCTTAGCTGTGTTGAGAATACAAGCTTTCCCAAATATAGTCAATGCTCTTTGGAAAGCCTTAAAAAAAATTTAGCGAATATTAAGGAAATAATCCCTTACCTTTTCTTGCATACGACTTTCCTTCTGTAATGAAATAAACCTGAATACTCTTTTATACTGAATTCTATACCAGATACGGAACCTTGCGGCACGGCTAAAAACGATTCTGGAGACTTCACTTCTGAAGATAACCATATATCAAAAGTGAAAACTGTGGAAAATAATGACAAGTTGGCCCTTAATGCCGGTTCTACTGGATAAATTTAGATTATAGCGCAAAAAAACTGTTTTAGCAGGAAGGCGCATGGCTGAAGGAGTTCAGCCTCCACTTTCAGACAGGGAAACTGAGAGGCTTCCGAATTCACCAAGATCACTAAAATGCTGCACTCCTGCCGTTTTTCCATTTCTATTATAACGGAGCTTTAGCAAAGCCACGGTGCAGTATTTTATGATGTTTTGCATGATACTATTCTTATATAATGCCGTCTCTATTGAGCAGTTCCACTGTCCTTACTCTGTTTAAACCGAAAATGCAGTCCAGGGGTGAGACGGTCGCTTTTTCAAAAACTCTTTCAAATAGTCAAGCTGAGGATGGGCCTGTAAAAATGGTTCTACATCGAAGGCTATCACACAGGAACTTCCTCAGCGTGCTGAAAGCTTAAGTTCACGCGCCTGTTTGGAGCAGGCTATGATTCCGTCCACCACGTTCTTCAAGAAAGAGACTGCATCCTCCAGTTACGTTCTCTCGATTACCATCTAACAGTCGGCAAATCCGTTCTGGAACATGGCAGAGCAGGTGCCGGCGGTCATATGGACTGCCTTCAGCTTGTCCATCTCAAAAGTTTCCGTTGGTAGATTCTGGTCCGGATTACCATTCTCGAAAAAGGCCGTTCGATAAAGGCCGTGACCGGAACACTGTTTCCGATATGCAGCTGAACCTTAGCCGCATTAACCGCGGCCGGCAGACGGTATATCTCCATCAGTTCCTTGGAAGTGACCTTATCACAGTCAATATGTTCCACGTGTGCCGCAATTCCGTCCATCAGTGCCTTAGAGCATATGGTCATCGCCCGAATCTGTTGTGAAAATCAGGATATGGTGACGTTCCCTGAACCCCGAGGTTCCCACTCCCAATCTAAAAATTTGACAATATCCCGCATATATTTATCAATAGTAGCTTTACTTTTCTCCTCCAACACCAGATACTGCTTAAACTCTTCCACTAACTGCATTTCATTCCCCAACTCTCTCATTTAAAATTCTCCCTTCAGCCGTTTGTTTTAAAACTTTATTTATTGTAAACAAAAAAAGACCTCCACGCCACAATAGATTCTTTCCTTGTATCAGCAACGAAACTTCATCAGGGAAAAACACAAAGCATGGAGACCTATTCTTTTTTTATGAAACATAATGGTAATGCCTATAATGCCATTTTTGCAGTCTTATCAATAAATATTTCACAAACCGAGATAATGTGAATGAAAAACGCCTCCAGCTTACAGCTTCTGCACAATACTGAGCCACTTTTCCATTCCTGTATCCCGATTAAAATATGATATAAATTACTGTTCTATCGATATCATCTATGAACAACTGCCAGCTATACTGTTATGTTACCCTATCTGACATCATCCAAAAACCCTCAGCCATTAATCACGCCTTTACAAATTTCAAACCAACCATACAGTACTCTCCTGCCATATCCATTTCAAATCCCATAGTTTTTCTCATGGTTTTCCCACGCTCCAGGAAAACGAATTCGAGATGCTTATGATAACGGCCTGCTGATCTGAATTGCTCCTTCGGCTCTTAACGCTTCTATAATAGAAGATACCTTGTCATGCGGTATATACAGTTCATTTGATATTTGAAAAGTTGTCGGCGTATACCCGTATTTTTTTGAAAATTCTTCTGTATATGACAGCACTCTGTCTCTGTTGTTATTCACAGCAAAATACCTCGTATATCCATAATATAGGAAAAGTATTCACCAAAAATATTTCTTTTATTCAGATATGGACATGGATATTCTTTTGAACACACAGCCAAGACGAATCATCATAAGCGATAAGTTGAAGGATTCATAAAGACAAAGTTAGAAAGTACAGGCTAAAAAACTCAAAACCGAAATCCCGGCTATATTTTAGTTTTAATGGATAAGGATACACCAATAAAAGAACTGCCCCAAAAACAGGAAACAGTTCTTTTCACGTTACTTCGCTGTTACAATATTCTTAAGCTTTTCTTCCCCCTCCCTCAAATCTCCGTCTAATTTTCTGCCAACGATAAATCCGATTTTTAAATAGATTTCTTCAAGAACAGATGCAAATCTTATAACCGCATCAAACAGTTCATCATCATCTTTGTTTACACCCGGGTAAAGATGTGTTAGTTCCAATATGAACTCTCTGTAGCTGTTCTCAATAGCGCTTTCGCTTACCTCAATCGTTCCGTTTACCGGCCCTGGCTCATCCAGTAAGCAGGCAATCATACTATCCAGGCTTGCTCTCTCTAAAATCCCTCTGACACTTGACATATTTCATTTCCTCCTCTTGCATATTCTGGTATGCTGTCATTTCATTTTTAGCCGTCATTATAACATTATAATGACGACTCCGCCAAATGGATGAGAAACTTCAAATATTACTAACAAAATATCAAAATTCTCTCTGCCCTTTTTCATTCGACATTTATTTACATTTTTTTCCATTTCTGCTATAATTCTTGTTGGAGGGTTGTACAAATGGTAAACAATAAGATATTAATGTATATGAAGCTAAAGGATATTAATAAAACACAACTGTCTGCTTTAACAGGTATCCCGGCTACCACTCTGAACCGTATCATCAATGGAACCGTCATGAATGTAAAAACCGCTTACATGGAGAACATAGCAAAAGCACTGGGAACAACGATCTACAATCTCTTTGATTTACCAGAACTTAACCAACCTCTCATTACTGCATTGAGACCCGAAGAAGCCGGAACAGTAGTTGAAAAGTTATTATCCGAAGAAGAATCCCTGTTACTCTACTGGTTTCAAAACTCATCTCAGGATTCACGTGCCTCTATTCTAATGAAGGCCAGGAATGAATATTACGTAACCCAGAGAGAAATCAACGAAAAACTATCGATAGGGAAAGCTTTTGTATCTGATCCGGCAGACTATAATCAAATTGAATTTAATTTTAAGCATCCGAACTAAACCGGATGCTTTTTATTATCTCCCTTTCACAAACCAGCACAGGCGGATGACTTTTATTATCAGATGAAAATCCGTCTGACAGGACAAAAGAGACGGGTAAGGTATTTTCTACCTCCCCGCCTCTTTCGAAACAGATTGAATCCGTTATAACTGATAACCCATTATTCCATTATATTTCCCGGTAGTACGCGTCAGCATATACATTCTGATCCATGGCTTCTGTTGGCCGCGGCCCCATCACCTGATCACGCAAAACCCAGTAAAGCTCCACAAAGGTCATTTCATAGTACGGATTAACAAAGATGCCGCCGATACAGCAAAGCATCATTCCCAGCAAATACCAGCCGATAAAGGACAGTTCCAATACAAAGGTATTAAACTTGTTGCCGTCCATCATCTCTTTGCTGAGGCGGAATGCTTCGTGCCTGTCCATCTCCGGATTATCCGCCAGCAGATAGGGAATCATATAATACTCATAGTGCTTATAAATGCCGGGGATAACAAGCAGCAACGACCACAGCCCTTCAAAGAGCCCCTTTAAAAACATGGTCTTTACAACGTTTAAATAGTTTCCTCCGCCAAACGCGAAGAAAATACGGCCGATTCCGGCTGACTGCTGCATAACTGCGCTGTCCATAAAATAGCGCAGTTTACCTACTGCTACAACATTGCTTACAAAAACACCGACTGCAACGGCAATGATGAAGACTACCAGAAAAATCCCTAAAATCAACAAAAAAACCGCGGCATGGCGTCCATCCCGGATACTGCCGATAGAATATGAATTCTCGCTCGCCCTGCTGCCTGTGCTGATACTCACGCCTCCGCCGGAGCTTCCTGCCCCCAGTATTCCGGCGATGAAGCACACCAGAACGCCATACCAGTAATACGGCCTGAGGTCATTCTTTGCCCTGTCCTTTAACTCTGCTCTTGTCCACATACTCCATTCCTCCCGTCTCGGATCACTGTCATATTTCAGATATTACTATCCTATCATATTTTCAACAGATTATCTATTTCTGTTTCTTTACAATTCTCTGAAAAATCATTTGCTAACTGATCGGAGAAGGAACTACTGAAGGGGAGTAATTACTATAAAAATTTCAGTTCCTGCTGGCTGTATTCCTGTTTCGTCTCCAGCAGCACCGGCGTCTGCTTCAGCATTCCGCAGAACTTCGTATCATCCATCACCCAGTCTTTGATCTGATCATGCTCAATGATAAGAGGCATCCGGTCATGGGTGCTGACCATCGACTGATTTGCTTCCGTCGTCAAAACCGTGAAGCGTTTTTCATCTCCAAATACATTGTAAAAACCAGCCAGAAAGATTACCGGTGCGTCTTCCCTGTAAAATGTCACCCTCTCCTTTTTCCGGTTCCACTCATAAAACCAGGTACAGGGAATGATGATTCTTCGATGCAGGACACTCTCACGAAACATCTTCTTTTCCAGCACCGTCTCAGACCTGGCATTAAAGATTACCCCCTTTCCCTGAAATCCCGGGAAGCCCCAGTGCTGCCATTCCAGTTTCATTTCGTGGTTTCCGGCAGCCAGGACCGGCGCCTCATCCGTGGGATGGATATCCCTGCCCAGCCGTTCCAGACGAAGCTTGTCATTGACTGTTTCCACTAATTTTTCGATCTCCCGCGCCGTCTCATCGTCTACATAATATCGTCCGCACATATCATTCTCCTGTTCTTTTCCACTGTTTTACCGGTAGTATGCCATGTTTTCCTGTAAAATACAATATCCTGTCATCAGATTCCTGTGTGACAGGAGCGCTTTCCTCTTACCTTAAAACGCAAAAAAGGCCCCTGCAGCAATCCGGAACCTTTTTCACAATTTTCTATGCTTTACAACTCTTTATTTTTGAAACAGCGATGTAATCATCTTCCAGATCCGGGTAAAGATACTGGCGATCCGGTGGAATACATTTCCCTCCGGGTGGTAACTTTCATCCACCTCGGCAGCGTTACTTTTATCTTTTTCCCTGATCTCACCGGTCCTCAGAATAATCTGTACCGTACGCGGAGACGGGTTCTTATCCGATGTCAGCGATACGGGCTTCGCGTCCATATCAATATTTAAGATGGTCGTATCCTTTGTGGTATACTCATCCCATTTATCGTCGATCACCGTTTTGATAGTGTCTTTGGCATTTTTAAGCACATCCGTCTGATCCAGTCCGTTTCCCAATCCATCCAGCGTTCCTGCAAGGCCGTTTAATGTCTTCTGGGTACTGGAGTTTAAGGAATCGCCGACTGTTTTCAGCTGATTTTCAAAGGAAGTACAGAACACGGTCAGAGATTTTAAACTTCCGGCTGCGGCATCTGTCATACTTCCCAGATCACGCAGAGTCTCCAGCGTACCCTCGTGATAATAATTGACCGTCTTAGTCAGACTGTCTGCATCGGAAATAATATCGTCCAGTGTGTTGCACATACTGGCTGCCAGATGGGCCATGTCCGCGGTATTCTGCAGCATACCCACCGCGTTCCCTTTCTGGGAGGCCGCGGCCTTAAGAAGAACTTCCGTCTGTCCGATCATGGTCTGTATATCTGTAATCAGTCCGGTGTTCCCGGCGGTACCATGGAAGCCTTCAACGATCGCCCGGGCTGCGGCGGCGATATTTCCAGTGTCTGGCTGGGACGTTGTAGCAGTCTCATACAGAGCCTGAGAAGCGTATCTCATGAGTGCGTCTATTTCATCCGCAGCCATCCCCAGCTCATTGCGCAGATAGGAAGCCACCTCATCCTCATCTCCCAGATCCACACCCGCACTCTCCATCTCATCGATAAAATCTTCCAGACTGTCTTCACTGAAATATTCCGCTTTTTTTCCACCCAGTCCTCCGACCTGTGCAAGCAGCCCCGCAAGAGCCGGCGTCAGCGCACTCACGCCGCCATCCAGTTTGGCCTGCGACTGCTTAAAGATCTCCAGATCCGTTTTCGTCTTTTCCATCAGCTGTAAAAACGCCTGGGCTCCTAAATCCACCTGGGGACTGTTTAGCATGGAGCTGATCCCCTGTAAATCATCCCGAAGATCCCGCATGGTCGCCTTCATGTCCTCCAGATCCGGCGACAGATCATCGAGATGCCCAGTCAGTTCATTGACATGGGAATTCATGGTATCGAGATACTTTTCCGCCTCCCTCATATGTCCGGAGAACGGTTTAAACTGCCGGGACAGCTCATTTAAACCTGCCAGCGCTTCGTCTGCATCGGCGTACACCTTTCCCTTGGAATCTGCGAACAGCTGACGGCTGTGATCGAGTCCCCTGAGACCGTCAGCTGAATCTTCCACACTTTTCTGCATGCCGTCAAACGTATCAAACAGTGTGTCCAGACTGTCACTGATGGCATCCGCGGAATCCTCCAGGGTCGTCTTCGCCTCACGCAAATCTCCCACCTTGTCAAGCTGGGACGCAGTCAGCGGCACCATGGTAAAAACAACTCCACTGAAAGAGAAATCATCTGTACCGATCCGAATCGAATAATGCTGCTCTTCCCCCGGCAGTGCGAAAAATATAACCGCATTTAAATTGCCCATTGCCTGAACCTGAGCCCCTTCCGCTTCGAGGCTTAAATTCTTATCCATGTCTACAACGGTTCCGGCCATCAGAACCATGTTATTGCGGTAATAATCCGACACACCTTTATTCGGCGTAAGATCTACATTCACTTCCACCAGTCCGGCTGCGCCGCAGAGTTCTTCCGCCTTCTTTTCCAGTCCGTTTAAGCGGTAACTCACTAAAATATTCCAGGGAAGCTCTTCCTTTGTGGTCTCCGTACCACCTTCAAAATAGAAACGGTCCTCCGGATTTTCCAAATTAAATGTAAGCTTTCCGTCCTGCTCCGTCACAGGCTCGGAGTGATCCGTCATATTGGTAATCCGGTTGTACGTTCCATAATCAACAATCCGGCTGCTTCCGTTCATCGTGTAGCTTTTTACGACACTGCTCTCCTTAATCTCCCCGTAGGGATCCATCGTGATATAGAGCGTTTCATCACAGACCGGAGTGTCTGCCGCCGCTCCCGCCTCCATGGACGGACCGCACGCAAGCACGGCTGCTAAAACAAACGCTGAAATCCGTTTACTCTTTCTCATGGCTGTCATCTCCCTTTTCCTTCTGCTCCGGCTCTTCTGCCTCCGCCTGCGCGGAACCTTCTTTCTGCCCGCATTTTCCATCTGCAAATGTCGGGCTCACATCTGTCGTAAGACCTGCCTCTTCCGGTAACTCCTTCTCTTCCGATAACTCCTTCTCTTCCGATAACTCCTTCTCTTCCGTCACACGCTTCGCTCCCGGCAGACTTTTCCCTGCTGTCAGGTTTTTTGCTGCCGCCAGACGGTTCCGCCTTCTCTCTTTCCGTGCATCCGCCCGCTCCTGCTGCCGTTTGATCTGCTTATCAAATGCGGATAAGAGCGCCGGAAGCAGAGACAGTACCAGTGTCACGCTCAGGAAAGCCCCGCGTCCCACCAGACGCCCCACCTGGGAAATCGCCTGTATGGACGAAGTAAAATACAGCAGATATCCTACCACCATCAGAATACCGCCCGATGTCATGATTGAAAGCGTACTCTTATTGACAGCGGCAACGGCAGCCTCGCGGCGTCCCTTTTCCTTTCGAAACGCCAGGTAGTTGTTTGTCATCAGAATCGAGTAATCGATGGTAGCCCCCAGCTGCAGACAGCTGACGATGATATAGCCGATATAGATCATGGTGTCCCCCATCACATAGGGCAGCGTCATGTTTAAATAGATGGCAACTTCAATCGGCACAATCACCAGAATCGGCACCAGGACCGAGCGGAATGTCAGAAATACGACAAGTGCCACACCAGCCAGAGACAGCAGAGATACATGATTGTAATCCTCTGTCAGAATATCCCTGATGTCAATGGTTGTGGGCGTCATCCCGATCACGTAGGAATTGTCAGGATAATACTTATGTACAATCTCCTCCAGTCTGGCACTGCACTCAAACGCATAGTCGCTCTCCTGTAAGGTATTCATGGAAATCAGCATTCTGGCATAAACATCGCCCCGCAGCTGGCTCGTCAAATCATCAGGAAGGAAGCTTTCCGGTATTCCGTCAGGCATGGTTCCTGACATGGAAATCACATAATTGACAAAATCCAGGTTCTCCAGTTCCTTTGACAGTTCCTTTTCCGTCACGCCGGAACCGTTCGGCACGATGCAGATCGTCATGTTGGACTTTTTAAACAGACGGTCAATCTCCTGCGTGTCTTCGTAAACCCGCGTTCCCGGTCCCGCACCGATCGCATCGTCGCCGTACAGGAAGTGATTCATACCCTGCCCGAAATAACAGGGCACTGCTAAGAGCGCCGCCAAAAGGAACACCGGAATCCTGATCCGGTACATGGCCCGTGCAAATCCATCAAAAGAAGCGATAAGCGGCTTATGCGCCGTTTTCACAATCTTATCGTCAAACCGGAGAATCAGTGTGGGCATCAGCAGAAGCACCGTTAAAAGGCTGCATATGATTCCCTTTGCGAGTACAAATCCTACGTCCTTTCCTATGGTAAACCGCATAAACGCGATAACGATAAATCCCACAATGGTGGTCGCCCCGCTGGCGAGAATCGAACTGCAGGATTCCCTGATCGCCTCCACCATCGCCTCATGGATTTCCATGCCCCTGTTTTTCAATGCCGTAAAGGTATGAAGCAGGAAAATAGAATAGTCCATCGATACCGCCAGCTGCAAAATAGCCGCTGTGGAGAAAGTAAAGAAGGATATCGTTCCAAAAATAATATTCGACCCCATATTCAGTACAATCGCCACGATCATCACGAAAATAAAGAGAAACGGCTCCATCCACGACGTGGTGGTCAGCGTCAGGATCAGCCATATAATCACGATTGACATGGCAATCGCCATGGCGATCTCTCTTGTGATCGAAGCCTCCCGTTCCTTGCTGGATATGGCGCTTCCGGAAAAGCAGCCCCGGTCCTTACCGACGATCCGGTAAATTTCCTCGATGGCCGCATTGGTACGCGGCTCCCCGTCTTTATCTTCAAAGACAATGTCCATCAGGGCGTTCCCGTCTTTATAGTAATCGTCGATTGCAAGCAAATCGACGCCGATGAATTCCGTCATGCTTTCACTCAGAAACGGTGTTCCCATGTAGACATCGGTCGAGACGTCAGAACCGAGAACCAGATCTACCCCGTCAACCGCAGATATCTCTTCCCGGATGCGTTTCGCCTCCTGCAGAGATACGTCTTTTACCATAACACGCGCCATGCCGGGATAACCAAACTCCGCTTCCATCACATCCAGCGCCTGCTTTGTCGGTGCAAAATCCGGCAGGTATTTGCTCAGATCGTAATTCACCCCCACAAACGGGAAACAAACGGCGCAGAGAATTGTGGTTACCAGGAAAATCTTCTCAATGATCTTCCCGTGATACACAATAAAACGAATCACCTGATTGAAAATATCGCTGTTTCTTTTCATTATTGCCCACCTTTTGATTATTGTACAATCATTGACTTTTGAACACATGTGTATTATAATTCAATTGTTGATATATTTCAATAAGCAACGATTCGCTGCTTTGTGTGATAAGCACCACTTATTCGCTTTTGTGTTTAATATCAATCGAAACTGATAAATTTGTTTTTAAACAGGATTGTGAGGAGAAAAATATGGAATCACAGAAAGAGGACCGGAGAATTCGCAGGACCCAGAAAATGTTAAAAGACAGCCTGATTGAGCTGATGACCGAGAGAGATTTTAAAAATATTTCCGTCAAGGACATCACGGAGCGGGCAGATCTAAACAGGGGAACCTTCTACAATCATTACACCGATACTTACGATCTGCTGCAGAAGATGGAATCCGACGTACTGGCCGATTTTCAGGACATGATCGACAATTTCCTGTGCAGTTCTAAGAATGGTTCGCTGATGCCCATCCTGCTGCCAGTCATACAATATATTGAAGAAAATGTTAAAATTGCCAGAATTTTGTTTGAAAACAGCGCATCCAGTGATTTTGTCTACCGTTTCCATCAGCTCATTTCTGACAATGGAACCGCGATTTTTAAGAAACAGTATCCGGGAATCGACGACGTATCGCTTTCCTATTTCATTGAGTTCATCACATTCGGTTTAACCGGAGTCCTGCGCTGCTGGATCAACAACGGCATGAAAGAGTCCAAAGAAAAGATCGCGGAAATCGCAGATAAATCCGCCATGCAGGTGGCACAGAACCTTTGGGGGCACTAGAGTCATAATAAAACAGCAGAGAGCGACGATCAAAATCGTTGTTCCCTGCTGTTTTATTATCCTTTGTACTCATGCATAAATCCGCTCTGTGAGACGCTGCTCATCAGTTTCTCAATATTTTTCATATCATGCTTATCTACCTCTCGCGGCTCATAGCCGGTATGAAAAATCTTCTGCCCTTTCACTGAGATACATGGTATCTTTCTACCATCTAAAACAGCACTGCCAAAATAATCGGCCTCAAATTCATACCAGCCGCCTTCTAAGCCAGCCTGTCTTGCTGTTCCGTCCTCCTTTAAAATAAATGGGTGAATATCGATATAGCTCAATTGGGGATGGTACAGCTCTATACGGACAGGGCTCCAGTCTGTTACTACTTCGTATCCCTTTTCTTCCAGCTTATGCCGTAATTCTTCCGTATACCCGGCATCGAAATCAATGTCCACATCCCTGTGTTCTCTCGTCTGCCTGCCAACAAGCGCATCCACGCCCCAGCCGCCATCCAGCCAGTAACGGATTCCAAACTGCTCTAACATATCAAGTACTTTAAACAAATCAGCCTGCGTTACCGTTTCCTTTTTTCCATTCCACTACCTCGCTTTTCATTTTTATCCTGTCGGTCCGTTTCATCGGCTCATGCACCAGGCACCATTCGCACCTTACCTTATGCTCCATTGCTCTTATCCCCACCGTTCCCCCTCTTAAGGTGAAACGCTCTTCCCTCGTAGACCCGAACAGGATTCCCCCGTTCCAACCTGGTGTGTTCCATCCAGGCCAGGTTCTTTTCCCTTCGCCCGCTTTCCAGGTTCATCTCCGCCAGAATTTCGCACAGGCGGTTTAAGGCAGCCTGCTTATTCATATGCTGGCTCCGCGCCTCTGTGGATACCACCGCAGTCCCCGTCGGTATATGAATGGCGCGGACTCCGGTTTCCACCTTATTCACGTTCTGGCCGCCTTTCCCGCCGCTTTTAAAGGTCTCAAAGCGAACCAGCTTTTCCTCGGTCACCCGCGGCACCGTCTCCAAAATACTGACATCCACATACCAGTTTTTTCGTTTATGTTCTGGCCGGTAAGGGCTTTTGCAAATCCACAGCACACTGCCTTCCAGGCTGGTAAAATCATGTTCCGTCTCAAACATGATGGAGGAAAATCCCTCCCGCTTTTTTCCCTGTGTGAAAGAAAGCAGCCGGATATCCGGCGCTTCCCTTTTCAGTTCCTCATAGAGCAGACCAACCGCCAGCTCGCATTCCGCCGGGCCCTGCCCGGAACTTATCTGTATTCTCATGCGCGCCTCCTTACCCTTTAAACGTGAGAAGCGGCCGCAGTGTCGCAACAACATCAATCAGTCCATAGTCCTCAAGGGAAGCAATCACCTGTTCCACGTTCTTATAGGCCTCCGGCGCCTCGGCAAACAGTAAATTGGTGTCATGGCAGACCACGCGGCTCTTAAGCTTTGTGCTCCTGATGGAATCCCTGTCGTATCTCCGGTCGATTCTGCTCTTACAGATACTTCGGGCCCATTTTCTGCCTGCACCATGGGACACAGAGTCCAGGGACACGGCTGTATCCGCAGCCGGTACACACACATAGCTTAAACTTCCCCTGGATCCAGGTATCACCACGGCTCCCCGCTTCGTCGATACGCTCCCTTTCCGGTGGAGCCAGCCATCTTCCGTTCGCTCCAGATAATTATGGCAGCTCTCTAACAGAGGATTCACCTCACTCTCCACGCCTAGATAAGCGAGCAGCTTTTTCGCCGTTATCATGCGATTCCTTCCGGCCCACAGGATAGCAGAGTCGTGTTCCGCCAGATAGCGGCTGCCCTCCTCTCCATCTTCCGGCAGTCCTTCCGGCGAATAAAACCGGTTTAAAATCTCCTGCCCGTATCCCCGGGAGCCGCTGTGAACCAATAACATGATGCGGCCCTCCAGCAGTCCAAGACGCTCAGCCTCCTCTTCCCTGTAAACGTGTTCCAGACACTGAAACTCGGCAAAATGATTTCCGGTGCCAATCGTCCCCAAATCCTTAACAGGGCAAAATCCCTCATAAGGATTGTCACACGGGATATCCCCCAGCTCCCGAATCGAGTTTAATCTCGTCTCCCATTTCTCCATCCGGAACTTCTTCTGCTTTACTCCTGTGGAAAATAAACTCATTCCGCATCCAATATCATTGCCGATCAAATGAGGATAAAACCGTTCTCTGCTCAACACCGCCATTCCTACCGGTGTCTTTCCCGGATGGAGATCCGGCAGGCCTACTGCCTTCACCACTCCGGGTAACTTGGCAACGCCACGAAGCTGATCGACAGCCGCCTGTTCAATCCAGTTTTTACTGTTACTGATCAATATGCAATTTTCTCTCTCCAAATCAAAATCTCCTTTATGAGCCGACAGGGACGTACCGCCATTTCCCGGAATCCCGAAAAAAGGTACAAAAAAAACACGACAACAAGCCGTGCGCAGTAAATAAAGCTGTCTTACGCCAGTCCCTGTCTTTCCTGTTGTTATCTTGTTTTCACCCATTTCCTATCGTTTGCCAACATAACAATCACTCCTCTTCTCATAAAGGACCGTACGCCCTCTTTATTCTATGGATACTATAAAACGGAATCATCAAAATGTCAATGATATTTTTCTTAACTTTCCAGCTTCGTGCTGCTGTACACAATTTTGGTGTTAATTTTAATTCCCGCGGACAGTCAGCCGGTGAGACGCCCTCATGGAACCAGCCGGGACTGCCGCGAGGGGCAGAGCTCCCGCCGCCCGCGGCACTATAGTTTTAACGTCCTGTCTCCTGCGGCCGGATCTTTGACTTTTCCTCCCAGGAAATCCCGCATGCTCATGGATGGGCTCTACGCGTGCGGGATTATCCCGTCTTGACCAGTTCTTTAATCTCCGGTATCGTCTTTCCGCTTTCTTTTAAACTTTTAATCCGCTCTATCCGTTCTACAGTCTCGACCCTCCGGTATCGTCTCGTGAGATTCTCTTCTTCCTGTTCAAACGGAAGCATTCCTTCTTCTGTATAATACTTCAGAGTGCTGTAACGGCAGCCAGTAAGCCTGGCCAGTTCTCCAATCGATACATATTCGGAGGTACTGATCTTCTCCATGCTTCTCTGTCTTGACATTCCATCACCTACTTATAAACAGGAACCAGATTCGCTCCCTGTACCGGTACCTTATAGTAAACCTTTGTCATGGGGAATACCCGGTAATAATAGTTATCTACCTTTAAAAGGGTCTCAGAACCATTCTTGACCTCTTCCACGTAATGACCCTTTTCCGTTAAATAGTTCAGAATAGCCATACGCCTTCCCGCCACGTCCGTTCCGAAAATAACGAAGTCAATGAATATCGCCTGCCTTCTGTCCAGAAACGGGAACAGGAGATTGACGCCCTCCATATATGGATTCTTAAATAGATTTTTCTTCGCCCCCAGCAGCTGCTGTGACAGTTTCTCCGTCCACCGGTAAATCTCCAGATCCCAGATCACTCTGATAACCGGTTCCTGCTCGGCCAGCTCAATCATACGGGCAGCCAGTTCCTCCTGCTCGTTCACAGAAAATATCTCGTGGATACAACCGCTCTCACGGAACAGCCATACCAGGCAGGCACACTCTAACGTTACGGCACCTCCCTCGAGCATTTCAGCACGAACTCCCTCCGCTGTACGCTGGTATTCCACCTCGTCGCTGCGGTAGACTTTCAGTTCCATATTCATGCTGTTATAATTAATGTCACATGCCATAATATCCGGAACCTCATCAAGGACCCCCTCTGCCTTCAGCGTCTCTGCAACCTCAGTCTCCAGAGCTCGGGCTTCTTTCTTGCCTATACTGCGAATCTCCTTAAAACCAGCTTCCAGTTCCTCCTTCACCGCCTCTGACCCCGGATCTTCGGTTAATACAAGCCGTTCCAGAAGCTTTGCCGCCGCGATACAGCGGCAGACCGCATTCTTTGCCGCGGTTGCATGTATGGAATCCTGGCCATCCAGGCCAATCAGGGCATATTGCTGAGATAATGTATATTCTTTCATAGTAATCTCCTTTCGACTCGTGCGATTTGGTGTTTGCCTGCTGTTCCTGCAGAAAAAATAATGCCTGGCTGTTTGCTTATTACTTACTACTTACTACTTATCACTTACCACTTAGATTATAGCATCTTCCCTCCGTTATTTCAACCAAACTTTCAAACGTTTTTCTTACAAATCAGTTAAAATTCCCGACGCTCACGGGAATAAACGTTCTCTCTGCACGGAGCTTCCCTTTTTCTCCCGGAACACTTACGCAACATCATCATCTTTCCACGTAAATCATCATTTTTTCCACGCAAAAAGGCCGCGATACATGAATCACATCTTCCCGTATCACGGCCTGCTGTACATTTCACTTCAGACTGCGAATCCCATACTGTCTCTTCGCTTCTGTCCTGTCTCAATACCACTTATTCTTAATCTGCTTATAAATACCTTCTGCATCCAGTTCATACTTATGAATCAGCTCAGCAGCCGGACCAGACTCGCCGAATACATCACGTACGCCGATCTTATAGACCGGTACCGGAGCGTTCTCGGACAGAGCGTCGCAGACAGCGCTTCCCAGTCCGCCAATGACGGAGTGTTCTTCCACTGTCACTACCCTTCCGGTTTTCTTCGCAGATTTTATAATGAGCTCCTCATCCAGGGGTTTGATCGTATGAATGTTAATCACTTCAGCATCAATTCCGTCTGCAGCCAGAAGCTTTGCCGCTTCCAGTGCATGACCGACTTCCAGACCTGTTGCAACAACAGTTAAGTCTTTCCCCTCTTTTAAAACCACGCCTTTTCCGATCTGAAACTCGTACTCCGGATTGTCGTTGATTACAGGTACAGCCAGACGTCCAAATCGTAAATATACCGGGCCCTCATACTCGGCCGCGGCCTTGACAGCGGCTCTCGCCTCCACATCATCGGAAGGACAGATCACAACCATACCGGGAATCGTTCTCATCAGAGCAATATCCTCGTTACACTGATGGGTTGCGCCATCCTCACCGACGGAAATACCAGCGTGAGTAGCGCCAATCTTTACATTTAAATGCGGATATCCGATGGAGTTTCTAACCTGTTCAAATGCTCTGCCGGCTGCGAACATTGCAAAAGTACTTGCAAACGGAACCATCCCTGTTGCGGCAAGACCGGCAGCAATCCCCATCATATTGCATTCCGCGATACCACAGTCGATGTGGCGTTCCGGAAATACCTTCTTGAAAACTCCCGTCTTTGTCGCAGCTGCCAGATCGGCATCCAGGACCACAATTTTGTCATTTACGCTTCCCAGTTCCGCAAGAGCGCTGCCATAGCTTTCTCTCGTAGCGATCTTCTTTACGGATTGTTCTTTCATCTCTGGCATAACGCTTCACCTGCTTTCTCCAAATCTGCCATTGCGGTCTGATACTGCTCGTCGTTTGGAGCAGCACCGTGCCAGGCCACCGCTCCCTCCATAAAGGAAACTCCCTTGCCCTTTATGGTTTTTGCGATAATGGCGGTCGGCATTCCCTTCGTATTTCTCGCCTCTGCAAATGCCTGTTCAATCTGGCTGAAATCATGGCCGTCAATGCAGATGACATGGAAATTAAATGCCTCAAATTTCTTATCGATCGGATAAGGGGAACAGACTTCATCCACCGGACCGTCAATCTGGAGTCCGTTATTATCCACGATCACGACCAGATTATCCAGTTTTCTGTAGCCTGCGAACATCGCAGCTTCCCAGACCTGACCTTCTTCAATCTCCCCGTCGCCAAGGAGCGTATAAACACGGTAATCCTTCTTCTGCAGCTTCGCAGAGAGTGCCATTCCGACAGCAGCGGAAATCCCCTGTCCCAGAGAACCGCTGGACATATCCACGCCCGGGATATGCTTTCTGTCCGGATGTCCCTGTAAGTAGGAGCCGGTATGACGCAGTGTCTTTAAATCCTCTACCGGGAAGAAACCGCGGTTCGCCAGTGTAGAATAGTATCCCGGAGCCACATGGCCCTTTGATAATACAAAGCGGTCACGATCCTCCTTCAAAGGCTGTTCCGGATCAATGTTCAGTTCTTTATAATAGAGCCAGGTAAATAAGTCAGCCGCCGACAGTGATCCGCCCGGATGGCCGGACTTCGCGCTGTGAACCGCCGTCACGATGCCTTTTCGGATCTCAACCGCTATTTTTTCAAGTTCCAGATAATCGCTCAATCCCGTATCCTCCTCTTCTACTCTCCGAATACTGCCTTATAGTCAGCCTGGAATTTTGCGATTCCCTGATCGGTCAGCGGATGCTTTGTCATCTGCTCAATCACGCTGTAAGGAACGGTTGCGATGTCTGCTCCGGCAAGAGCGCAGTCGATGACATGGATCGGGTTGCGGACACTTGCTGCAATAATCTCTGTGGTAATTCCCGCCACACGGAACATCTCAGCAATCGTTTCAATTAAATCGATGCCCGGCATGGAAATATCATCAAGACGTCCTAAGAACGGAGATACATAAGTGGCCCCGGCTCTGGCAGCCAGAAGTGCCTGGTTTGCACTGAAAACAAGCGTTACGTTCGTCTTAATGCCTTCTGCCGTTAATACTTTGACAGCCTTTAAGCCTTCCACTGTCATCGGAATTTTGACTACCATGTTTGGATGAATCGCTGCAATCTCGCGTCCTTCTCTAATCATGCCTTCCGCATCTGTCGTAGTAGCCTTTACTTCTCCGCTGATCGGTCCGTCTACAATGGAAGCGATCTCTCTGATTACTTCGTTAAAGTCTCTTCCTTCTTTTGCAATCAGGGACGGGTTCGTGGTTACTCCACAGATAACCCCCATATCATTTGCCTTTCTGATATCCTCTACCTTCGCTGTGTCCACAAAAAATTTCATCGCTGTTCTCCTCTTCTTTTTTATTTTTGAATTAATTTGTTCCTTCGTTTTATGTATTAATTCAATTAATTAATATTTCTAGTTAAACAATACCACATTTCTGGAAAATGTCAACAGGTAATTAGAAAAAAACAGCGATTTTGATTTTACTCAAAACCGCCGTCTCTGATAACAGCTCATTCAGTCCGCGAATCTTTCGTGTTCCCTGGTGATCTGCGCGATCGGGCACTTCTGCAGCCCATGTTGCGTACAGTAAAGATATAAATACCCGCCCTTCCTTACCATCGGCAGTCGGAATTCCGGGTTCTGCTCCGGATACAGCCGGTTTAAATAGATACGGTCATGGTAGACAAGGGCAGCAAAAGAAATATAATGATCCTTGCGCATATCATGATTCACGGTCACATAATACTCCAAGTCAATTTCCCTCAGGACAGCCTTATATTCCTCCGAGCACGAAACCGGAATTAACGGTTTTAACTTTCTCCCGCAGCAGGAAATCGACGCAGTTCCCGTGCTTACAAGAATATTGCCGCAGATGGGGCATACATAGAAGAGTGTTTTTTCCAACTTGCCCACATCCGGACGGTTGGGACTCAATTCTCCCTGAAGCAGTTTTAATATGTCGGCGCCCAGCACCGTGGACAGATCATCCCACAGCGATACATCCGGACAGCCCAGACCACGCTCCCACTTGGAGACAGTCTTGTTGCTGATCCCTAAAAGGTCTGCGACCTGCTGCTGCGTCATTCCTTTTTCTTTTCGGAACTGCATAATCAAGCGACCTACTTTTGCACAATCCATTGTATTTCCTCCATATCATACTTGTTTTTCCTTTTTCATTCAGCTACATAAATTCAACGGTATCTATTGCCAGTGTGTTAAGGTGCATCTTTAATATGTCTTTCGTGATGAGACACAGGGCAAGCCAGGAAGACTTTTTCTGCTCATCTTTCTCGCTCAAAATATGGTTTTCATGATAAAACCTTGAAAAAGCCACAGCGATTTGATAGGCACTTTCACAGATCATATTAGGTGCTTTCTCGTTGTATGCGTTTATAAACACATAGCCACTCAGAGCAAGCTTTATCATGAGTTCCCTCTCCGTATTGGAATAAATGCCATTTAAATGAAGCGAAGTAACATCAAGATCTTCAACCTTTTTTAAGATGGAGTGAATCCGTGCAACCATATAGAGTAAATAAACGCCTGTTTTTCCTTCTGCAGCCATGAATTTCTCCATATCAAAGATACAGTCCTTCGAGTAATGATTGATTAAATCACCGAATTTTATTGCTGCAATGCCGATCTTTTTTGCAGTTTCTTTCTTATCAGCTTCTCCAATCACTTCGTGAAACCTCAGTTTATCATAAGAGCAGCTGATCACCGTATCCAAAAGCTCGGAAAGCTGCATTACACCGCCATCCCTTGTTTTGAACGGTTTTCCATCCCGGCCATTAACTGTCCCGAAACACAGATGTGCCAGTTCCGTAGAGTCCGGGATAAGCTCCGCCTTTCGCGCGGTACGAAAGACCTGCGTGAAATGCAGGTTTTGTCTGAAATCAACCACATACAGAATCTTATCCGGTTTAAAATCACGCTGTCTTTGAAGAATGGTTGCAATATCTGTGGTTGCATATCCCTCCGAACCATTTGATTTTACGATAATTGTCGGCGGAATAACTGCTTTATCACATTCCATGGCTACATTAACAACTTCAGCGCCTTCGCTTTGTACAAGTAAATTTTTATCAGTCAATATTTTTATCAGTTCCGGTACATACTTACTTGAATCACTCTCGCCATACCAATGGTCAAACGAGACATTCAGCCGGCCAAACGTTTCCCTGATATCCTTAATCGAAATATCCACCATTTCCCGCCAGATTTTCGTATAACGGACATAGCCTTTCTGCAGTTTCACCGTCACCTTCCTTGCTTTCTCCAGAAACACACCATCTGCTTTACTCTTTTTACTTGCAAACGGATAAATCTCATTGAGTAAATCAACCGTAAGAGGCGGGAGGTGATCTCCATGACGTTCTTCTAGTTCGGCAAGTACAAGTCCCATAGGCAACCCCCAATCGCCCAAATGAACATCACCGATTGCTGTTCTTCCTGTGGAAATAATAATCCTTTTAAGTGCCTCACCAATAATTGCAGAACGTAAATGTCCGACATGAAGCGGTTTCGCTACGTTGGGATTTCCATAATCCAATACAATGGTCTCTGGATGTTCCGTTTGAGGAATCCCTTTGTGCTCATCGCGAAATACCTGTTCTACATAACCGAAAAGGAACTCATCTTTTATTGTGATATTGATAAATCCCGGCGGAACCACTTCGGCCTTCTCCAGCATATCATTCATTTGAATACGGCTTACGACTTCATTTGCAATGGCAAACGGTGTTTTTTTATACAGCTTCGCCCCTGAAAATGCCCCATTGCACTGAAATTGACACAGATCAAGACGGTCGGAAACCGCCACTTGCCCCAAAACCGCATCATAACCACATTCTGTAAAAGCTGATGCAACGATTGTTGATAGTAAATTTGTTAATAATTTCACCTTTTTAACCTCCTAAACAAAAAACACTGCCAGGCTGTGTTCACCTGACAGTGTTTGAAATATACAATTCCAGCTCACTTTCTATAGGCACACAGCATTTTAAGCCTGTACCTAAAAGATACAAGCTTCATCGTCTGCGTCGAATGGAAAGTGAGATAAATGATTTCATATATAAGTCCTCGCTTTGTTATAATAACTTACTATAACAAATGTACATACAAAAAGCAACTCTTTTTGAATGTAACATTGTATTTATAAATACTGCCCATATCGCACCTTATTGCAAAACACCGCCCGTCACCCGCACACCATCCACTCATTCCGTGGATAGTCATGGAGAACTTTGGCGCCATCCACCGTCATAAATATCTGGTCCTCGATTCGGATCCCAAATTTTCCAGGCAGGTAGATGCCCGGTTCCACGGAGAACGCGAGTCCGGGCACGATCACACTTTTATCGCCGGAAGCAGCGCACGGTTCCTCGTGGGTATCGATTCCGATCCCGTGCCCTGTCCTGTGGGTGAAATACTCCCCGTAGCCGGCTTCAGCGATCACACGTCTCGCCGCGTTGTCAACATCCTCCATCCGTCCGCCCAGGACGGCCGCCCCCTGTCCGGCCTCCAGCGCCGCCAGCACGATTCCATACACGGCCTCGAACTCCCGTCTCTTATCGTTCTCTCCGCAGAAATAAAAGGTTCTCGACATATCTGAACAGTATCCCCTGTATTTGCCTCCGAAATCCACCAGAAGACACGCATCTGCTGAAATGATGCCATCTTTTCCCGTATAATGAGGCACCGCCGCATGGGCTCCCGCACAGACAAGGGCCCCTGCCTCTGATATCCCCCGCTGCTCCATCTCCCTGCAAAGGGCATCGGCAAACGCTCCCTCCGTTTTACCAATCCAGCCGCTGCCGGCCTTCATAACCGCCTTTAACGCTTCCGTGCATCTGCTGCAGGCTTCCTCCATGAGGCTCTGTTCCTGTTCATTTTTATATCGTCTCATCCGGCCCAGGATCTCACGATGGAGGACAAAGCGTGTTCGGGCAAATGCTTCCTGCAGCGGAACCAGGAATCCAGCCGGCATTGATGCGCCGATACCTATTTTCCCGTAAGGAAGCCTCTTTTTCTCCAGCTGCTCCAGAAGTAAGGAGACCGCATTTTCGCCGTCCTTCCACGTAACCACTTCTGTTTCCGGAATGCCCCATCCGGCCACCTCCTGTCCGTATACGTCGTTGACAAACAGGAAGTTTCTCCCTTCCGCCGGCACCACGTAAACATTCAGACGCTCATCCGACATCATGCATTTTCCCAACAGATAAACCATATCTGAGGATGGCGTTATGAGGAGCAGGTCAACGCCCTGCTCCTTCATGGCCTCTTTTACTCTCTCATTTACAGATTTCTTCAATTGCCTCCAACTCCTCCTTTGAAAATTCTGTCCTGTCGATTATTTTTATATTCTCCACAATCTGCTCCGGCCTCGAAGCACCGATTAACACGCTCGTCACGTCACCGTCTCTTAATACCCAGGACAGTGCCATCTGGACAAGCTTTTGCCCTCTTCCTTCCGCTATTTCATGAAGAGCACGGATCTGGGACAACCGCTTTTCAGTCAGCGCACTCTCCTTTAAGAAACGTCCGTCTCGTCTGATCCGGCTGTCCTCAGGGATTCCATGAAGATACTTCTCAGTCAGCATCCCCTGGGCCAGAGGGCTGAAGGCGATAATGCCGCAGCCGTGAGTTTTTGCATACGTCTTTAATCCGTCTGTCTCGATGTGGCGGTCGAATATATTGTAGCTGCTCTGATTGATGATAAACGGACACTTTAAATCTGCCAGTATCGCCATTGCCTCTTTCGTATGCTCCTGATCGTAATTGGAAATGCCCGCATACAGAGCTTTTCCGCTCCTGACGATTTGATCCAGCGCCATCATGGTTTCCACGAGAGGCGTATCAGGGTCCATGCGGTGATGGTAGAAAATATCCACATAGTCCAGCTTCATCCGTTTCAGGCTGGCATCCAGGCTGGAGATCAGGTATTTTCTGCTTCCTCCATCCCCATACGGCCCCGGCCACATATCGTACCCGGCTTTTGTGCTGATTACCAGCTCATCCCGGTACGGATGCAGCTCCTGCTCCATGATTCTGCCGAAATTTTCTTCCGCGCTTCCATACACGGGACCGTAATTATTGGCCAGATCAAAATGGGTAATTCCATGGTCAAATGCAGTGTAACACATTGCCTTCATATTGTCAAAATTATCCCTGCTTCCAAAATTATGCCACAATCCCAGTGATACGGCCGGCAGCTTAAGCCCGCTGCTCCCGCAGTGAAAATACTTCATCTGTCCGTAACGATTTTCGTTTGCCTGATACATCAGATACACCTCCTTGCTGTTTCCAGCACCCATTTGATATGTTCCGGATCGATATCGTCCGGCAGGCTGCAGTCCGGCCCCAATATAAAACCTTTTCTGCCGCCCAGCGCGATGATCCGTCTGGTCTCTTCCTCTATCGCCTCTTTGTCCCCCTTGTAGAGCACTCCGCATCTGCGGTTGTCAAAACCGCCCCACGCCGCTCTTCCTCCGAAGAATTCCCGGATCTGTACCGGATCCAGATGGTCTACATACATGGCCCAGCTGACTAAAGCCGACTCATAATCCTTCCATACCTCCATCCGGTTGGTGGTTCCCGCCTCATCCGCGTCCCAGCCACAGCAGTGGAGAATCGTATAATGCCCGGGAGTATTGGCCTGCGCCAGCACTTTTTTGTCGCTTGGCGTTACCCAGCTGCGGTACTCATCATAGGTGAATCTGGTGATCTCTGCGTTCTGAACACTATAGAATACGCCGTCGCATCCGGCCTCCTCCAGTAATCCCTCCACCAGGCTGCAGACATCCTCCGCTATGATATCACAGGCGTAGCGGACCGCATCCGGATCTTCTCTCATGCATTCCATCATTTTATCCCAGCCCACCTCCAGCCGCAGATAAGACAGCGGACAGAACATGGTGTAAAAAATACAGCATTCTCCCTTTAATTCCCTGACAATGGCTTTCGCCCGCTCGACCTGCTCCCGTATAAAGGGGTGATCCTTTCCGATCGGCTTCATCTCGTAAAGCTGTCTGGCGCTCTCCAGGTTTATAAGCGTCTTTTCCGGCCAGCCAAAATATCCGTCACAGGATATTTTTAAGAAGTCCAGATCCATATCCCTGTAAAACTTGATCTGCTCTCTGATAAAAATCTCTCCATGGCTCTGTTCCGGCGGGAAATGCCGCCAGAAACAGCCCGGAACATAGTCCACTTCCTCGTTATTCAGTGCCGCTAATACACGTTCTCTCTTATTCATCACAATTCCTCCTGATTATCCCCGAATCAATGCGTGGGATTTTCTTTAATCCAGTGCAAGCAGGGTGGCAATATAAATGACAACAGCCTCCAAAAGCTGGGAAAAGTCCAGAGACTCGTCAGGCTGGTGACAGTCGCCCGATGCGCCTGGTCTTTTCGGATCCTGATAAATTCTCTTCTTTTCCAATGACATGCCATACGATACGGCGTTTGGCAGTTTTCTGGCATAGGTTCCCCCACTCATGGTAAACGGCCTGCTGTCCTTTCCTGTTACCGCGCGGTAAGCGCTCATCACCGTTTTCACCGTATCGCTCTCCGGGTCCAGATAATAGGGCTTCTCATCCTTTTTTATGACAGCCTTACAGCCGTAAAGACTGGCCAGACGCACCAGCCGCTCTCCAATCTCTGCCCCCGCAGCCCCGGTAATCGGATAACGGTGATCCGACTGCATCCATACGTACTTTTTCGATCCTTCCTCTTGATACCGCGCTATGTTCAGCGCTCCGCAAAGTGCTCCGGAAAGCTCATCCTCACATGCGATTCCAGCACCTTTTCCATGGAAATCACCGTTCATCCTGCACAGAAACTGAAACAGCCTTCTGTCTTCTTCCTGAAAGAATTCCAGATCCTGCAGCGCTTCCGTCAGGACATACAGCGCATGGACGCTTCCTTCCGGAAATCCGACATGGCCCCCAATTCCAAGCGCCTCCACCTTCAGACTCTCCGGTTCTTCCTCCACGGTGATCCCATTCTTTCCCACATGCTGCAGGGCCTCCATAAGCCCGGGAACCTTTTTGAGCCGGATGTGTGCTTCTCCCGGAATGGAATTCACACTGCTGCCGGCGGACAGCCCCAGTATCAGGCTGTCCGGCTCCAGCTGTTTTTCATAAGTAAGATTTAAAATCCCCTTTTCCCCATGTCCCAGCGGAAAGGCACAGTCTGCCACCAGCTGAAAGCCATCCATTTTGTAATGGCTCATAAAGTACTCCATATCCTCCATGCCCCGCTCTTCGCTGCAGCCTGTAAAGAGTACAAAATTATGACGGAGTCCCAGGCGCTCCTCTTCTTCCTTCAGATACCGCAGCGCGTACAGTGCGCCGGCGGCCGGTCCCTTATTGTCCTGGATTCCTCTTCCGATCAGGAAACCGTCTTTCTCGCTCATCTCATAGGCAGGGAAGGTCCAGCCGTCTCCCGCCGCCACTACGTCCAGATGGTTCCAGACAGAGATCGCATTTTCCCCATAGACGTAAGGGCGCAGTCCCATGCCGGCAAAGTGGTATTCATAATTGTTCGCTGTAAGGCCGTATGAGGCAGCGATCGCCATCATTTCCTCCAATACCTTTTTGCATTCCTTCCCATACGGTTTCTCACCGCTGTCCGGTTCGGAGACACTTGGGACAGCCACCAGCCGTCTTAAATCTTCTTTTAATTCCTCTTTATGGCCGTATACCCATTCTCTGATCTTCTCTAATTCCTGTTGATTGAACTTACACTCCATCGCTCCGCTCCTTAACATGTCTTCTTCGCTACCCCTTCAGTCCAGCCGTGGACACGCCTTCCACAAATGTTTTCTGCGCGACGGCAAACAGGATCAGGCAGGGAAGAATCGCCACGACCGACATGGCCATGATCTGATCCCAGGCATTCTTTCCGGCACTGTCCAGCATCAGCCGGAGCCCCAGGGAAATCGGAAACTTCTTCGTACTGTTGATGTATATAAGGGGATTGAAATAATCATTCCAGCTCCATAGTGACTGGAAAATCACACAGGATACCAGCGCCGGCTTTGCCAGCGGCACGATTAAATAGATCAGGATTCGCAAAGAACCGCAGCCATCCAGCTTTGCCGACTCATCCAGTTCCGTTGGAATTCCCCGTATAAACTGCAGTACCATATAGATTAAAAATGCCGAGCTTCCCAGGGCTGCGGGTATGATAAAAGGCAGGTAGGTATTGAGCCAGCCCATCTTATTGAAAATAAGATATTTGGGAATCATGGTCACAGTACCAGGAAGCATCAGGGTCGACAGCATCATGGCAAACAAAAATCCCTTGAATGGGAAATCAAATCTGGCAAATCCATATCCTACCAAAGTGCTGGATATGACGGTCAGCAGCACGCTGGGGACAACCAGCAGGAACGTATTTTTCATAAAATGTCCCATGCTGTATACGCCTCCGCCCGACTTCCAGCCCTCGATATAGGCATTCAGACTTATATGGGCAGGCAGAAGAGCGGAGGAGCCGAAGATTTCAGCATTCGTTTTAAATGTGGCAAAGAACATCCATACCAGCGGATAAATGAGGACGATTCCCACAGTTATAAGAAACAGATACATCACGCCCCGCCTTATTTTCTTTTTCATCTGGCGCCACCTCCATCGTTGTAAAATACCCATAAGTTGGATGATTTGAAAATCACCAGGGTAACTGTGATCATAATCACAAACAGAATCCATGACAAGGCGCAGGCATACCCCATTTTGTAATACTTAAAAGCTTCATCATACACCTTCAAAATATAAAGATATGTGGACTTCATGGGGCCGCCGTTAGTGATGACAAACGCTCCCGTAAACTCCTGAAATGCGGAGACCAGCTGCATAACCAGATTAAAAAGGATCGTAGGGGTAATCAGTGGGATCGTGACAGACCAGAAGCACCTGACGCTGCCTGCTCCGTCCACTCTGGCCGATTCATAAAGCTCGGCAGGCACATTTTTAAGTGCGGATAAAAATACCACCATAGAAGACCCGAACTGCCAGACTGCCAGCAGACTCAGCGTAAACAGTGCGATCCTGGGGTTACTGAGCCAGCCCACCGGTTTGATGCCGAACCAGGAAAGCATGGTATTGATGGTACCGTTTCCCGAGAACAGGAAGCGCCACAGTACAGCGATTGCCACACTGCCTCCCAGGATCGACGGCAGATAATATACCGTACGGAAGATGCCAATGCCCTTTACCCGCAGATTCAGCAGCATGGCGATAAACAGCGCAAACGCCAGCTTTAGTGGAACCGCTATGGCAACGTAAATGAGTGTAATCTTTAGAGAATGCCAGATTTCTCTGTCCTTCTTAAAAATAGTTATAAAGTTCTCCAATCCGACCCAATTGGGATTCCCCACCATGGCATAATCCGTGAAGGAATAGTATAGTGATGCCAGAAACGGATAGAGCTGAAGCGCCAGAAAGCCTATGAGCCATGGCGATATGTAAATAAGCCCCTCAATACGGCTTAAGCTTTTTATTTTTTTGCCCATTGCAATTCTCCTTTCGCCGGTAAAGCCGCTGCCGCACGGTTTGTATTCTTCCGTGCGGCAGCTTCTTCTTTACTTTTTAATTCTCTGCAGAACCTCTTCCAGAGCAGTAAAAGTCGACTCTACCGCTTCTTCCGGAGTCGCCATCCCATAGGCAACCTTGGAGAATTCGTCGGTAAGGGTATCTCTTAACTCACTGTTTTGCGACGGACCGTTGTCCCTGGCCTGGACATTGCCGTAAGCTTCATCCAGAGCATCGATAACCGGCTGTCTCAGCACTCCATTTTCCACAGCTGCTTTTTGCTGAGCCTCCGTGGTTGGGACTGCACGGACAGACCCGAGAATCTTAGCCGCTTCCGGATCATTAAGCTGCCAGTTTAAATACGTCAGCGCAGTATCCGGTACCTTAGAAGAATTGCTCAATCCGACCAGATAGGTGGGACGAATCTGGGAAGACCCCTGCTTTGCCCCTTCGCCTATGGTTGGCCAGAGGATCATAGTCGCCTCATCCTTTCCCTCCAGCAAATCATCGACCTTGGTAAACTCACTGTTCCACACCAGGCAGGCAATCTCCTCCCCATTGATCCACTTAGGATTAGGTGTGGAAGAACCGTAATAGAGATCCGCCTCCCCCATAGGCTCGAAAACACCCGATTCATAGGCCTGTTTGATAAGATTATACACATACAGTAAATCTTCTTTGGTAAATGCAATCGTAAAGTCATCATTGATCACCTGACCGCCGGTCCGCTGCTTTATCATCGCCAGCAAAGCATTCAGCACATGTCCATGGTCTGCGGAAAAGAAATAGGCGTCGGGATCCTTCTCATGAAGCTCTTTTCCCAGTTCAATGATCTCTTCCCATGTCAGCTGATGATCTATCTTTAATCCGTATTTTTCAGCAGCCACCGTATTCAGCAGCATACCGGAACACTGAACCCCCATGGGAACAGCCAGCAGCTTCCCGTCAAAAACACAGTACTGGTCCAGGAGTTCTTTACCGATGCTGCTGTAATCCAGAATATCCTGCTGGTAAAGGTCTGTAAAGTAATCTCCTCTGCCGACCCACTCCATCATCCAGGGCGCATCGATATGGAATAAATCCGCCACCGTGCCGCCGGCTAACTGGGTAACTACCTTCTCTTGGTATCCGTCAAAGGCGGAATACTCCGGCTCGATCGTGACCTCCGGATGGAGCTCCTTATAAGCTGCCTGAAGATTCGTATAGGCCTCATGGGTAGCGCTGCCTCCCCACCATTCATACCGGAAAGACACCTCCTGCCCTGCTGCGTCCGTGTTTTCAGCCGCCCCTTTCTCTGTGGCTGGCGCTGCCGTCTCCCCCCCCCCCGCTAGTCAATCG